>ENA-OZBR01000387-OZBR01000387.1-human-gut-metagenome-genome-assembly--contig:-NODE-387-length-20194-cov-17.029197_pt1 | contig 20194 bp, 19 predicted proteins | sample MGYA00243981_ERZ653524 | MGnify/ENA primary metagenome ERZ653524 (study PRJEB26926, sample SAMN06165084) | human gut metagenome | biome: ENVO:00009003; feature: ENVO:2100002; material: ENVO:00002003...
AAAAAAAGAGCCTCTGCCGATACCCAAAACGGGCATCGACAGAGGCTCTTGGTTCGTTTTCCGGGCATTCAAACAAGTGCCGAAATCGACACTTATTCTCGCTCTATTGCTGGAACTGTGCGGGGAATATAATCACACTGGGCGGTCATTCCTCGTCGCTCTGAGGCTTGCAATCACAGGCTTTTTCGACCCCTAACTGTCTACACCTCGATGCCTTGCGGGAGAAGTGCGGACAGGCGATGAGATCCGCACGGAAGCTCTGCTTGCAGCTATGGACGCAGCGGACGCAGAAGCGGTTATACTTCCGGCGTCCGCTGTCCCCGATGAAGAACGACCACTCCTGCCGCCATTTCTGACTTCTGCTCACAGCTCAATCTCTCCTTTGTGCTTTTTGGGAGGGCAGCATTCCTTCTGCTTTTCAGCCTTTGCAGACTTGAGCCTGTCCATGATGGAGGACTTTTCGCCCCTTTCGGGGGCTTTGGCATCAAGGGTCTTGTCTTCCTTCGGACCGTTGTTGATGATTCCGTCAATCATGCCGTAGTCATCCTCCATCGACATCTCCGCTGCCTTGAGATAGTTTTCCTTCTCAAGAGCCGCCATCCAGCTTTCCTTGCTGATACCGAGCATTCCGCCCTTTGCCGCATGATCGGCAATCTCCTTGGCATCTACGCACAAGCCCTCGGTGTTATCGGAATAGAGGCGGTAAACCTCGCAGCCCTTCTCCAAAGCCTTCTCTGCCGCCTCCTGCCCAGCGGGAAGAACGCCAGCCCATGCGTAGCCATAGTCCTTCATATCCTGAACAGTGAGCGCGGGATCGGGCATTTCCGGCACTTCCTTGACTTCAAGATCGAGAAGGCGGAGCGTGTCATCGTCAAAACCGTTGTAGACATCATCAAGGACGAGCTTGCCGCGCTCATCGACGATGATGCAAGCCGCCTCATCGCCGTAGGTGTCATGCTCCATCAGGTAAAAGCTGTGACCGCCGACCTCGTGCTGGTCAATGGTGTGCCACGTCCCGATGTGTCCGGCAACCGTCAGACCGGAGGTATCGGCATTCATCTCAAAATCCTTCTGCTCGGTAGCTTCCTGCTTCTGCTGCTCCTTCGAGATCATGGGGATCGCAACAATCTTATCGCCCAGCTTTGCAAACTGCTCCGGCACCTTGAAGTGGTCAGAGAACTTCTGCATCTGCTCTACGGTCAGAGAGCCGAAGCTGTCATCCGTCAAGCCAACTACCATGAATGTTCCGGCAACAACGTCGTAGATGTCACCGTCCTCATCCCGCAAAGCGCGGTTCAGGGGCAGACCTTCCAGCTTGCCTTCCTCATTGCAGACTAAGGCAACCGGGTCTTCGTAGGGATAAATTGCCTCGATGCAGCCGCCGACCTCATGCTGCAAGGATTCCAGACCGGAGTCAATCTCCTTCACATAAGGCTCCTTTCCCGGCTCAACGACAAGAACTGCAATAGTGCTGTCACGCTCGGCGGCTTCCTCTGAGCCGGTGATCCGGTATTCATCGGGAATGTCATCAAGCTCACCGTCAAACTGCCTGTCCCAGCGTTCGCTTGCAACACGGACATAGCCCTCATCAGTGAAGCGTCCCTGCTCATCCATCGCAATGTCGCGCCCATAGCGTTCATAGTCGATGTAGTTTGCCAGAGGACCGAGATCCTTTTCGGAGTAAATACCGGCTTCATGGGCGTAATAATAGCCGAGGTCGGATTCGTCGTTGATACCGGGCATAATGTCGTAGCAGTCCAGATTGAACGTCAGGTTGATGAGATCGTCGATGTCGCTGACCTCATCGCAACCGGCTTCCATAATGGCAACGAGCTTTTCCTGATCGCTCAGGGAAAGCTCGTCAATCAAAGCGGCAAGGTAGTTGAGCTTATCAAGGCTCTCGTACTCGCCAAGCATCTTCTGAACACCGTAGATCGGGCATTCGTAGTCGGTGATAAACCACTCTTCATAGGGCTGACCGAACTCATCCTGCTTGCCGATTCCGATGCGCTCAAAGACCTTCTGCATCTCTTCTTCGGTGGTGGGCAGCTTCACCCACTCACCGACCAGCATACCCTCGTTGTACTTGCCAAGGTTCGTGACGAAGGCTTCAAAATCACCGTCTAATACGGGCATCGGCATCCTCCTTTCAGTCATCCACCATGCCGTCCGGCATGATATACAGTTCCTCAAACTCCGCGTCGGTCATGGCTTCGAGCTTCCGGACGGTCTTATACATCAGCTCTGCGATCTCGCCGTCCATGTCGTTCAGGGTGACGCCCTTCATATCGTCGATCAGCCGCTTCCGGCTGGATGTGTTGAAGCAGCACATCAGGTTGATTTCTTCCACGGTAAAGTTTTTCATATCAGAGTTCCATATCCTTTCCTTTTGATTTCTGTGGTTTCGGTGCATGGGGCGGCTGGGCTTTCTGCGCGGATTTCAGTTTGTCGCGGATGGATTTACGGGCTGCGGGCTTCTTCGGGATGGTGTCGTAGATAGCAGTTCCGGCATCCTCCACATAGGAGCGGATATATTGGATGCTTTCAGAAAAGCGGATGGGGCGGTTCTTGTCCTCGATGTTGGTCAGCCGGACTTCATCAGCGGCAAAATCAACCGCGTCGATTCTGCACTTGATGCCATCCACATTCAGCGTTGCGCCGACAGGAATGTAATCTGCGGCTTTGAGTTCCTTGAAGGTCTCGCCGTCCTTGCTAAGAAAGACATCCGCGCCGGACTGCCAGAGCTTCTTTGATGCAGCTACCCATGCGCTTTCACGGAAACCAGTAACCGGCACGGAAGGCTTGCCGCGCACTTTCTTTTCAAGGAGTTTTGTGCCGAGAAGCGGCGCGGCTTTCTTTGCGTCCTTGCCGTACAGCTCAAAATAGCCGTTCTGGGCAAAGCAGACCAGCGCGTCGGGATGAGCCTTTTTGACTGCCTCGTACTTGCGGAGTTCTGCAACGGGCAGAGGTGAAAGCGCCTCTGTCCTTTCTGCCTCCGGCAGTCTGTCGCGGCGGCTTTTCTGTTTGGTCAACACTTCTGCCAGAGCCTCAGCATCCTTCGGGAGCGTCCGGTGGGCTTGTACGCCGCCATGCTCACTAACCAAAGCCATTGCCTCATCGAAGCTGCTGCGGCAGGGGGCTTCCAGTACAAAGCCGTCTGCGAAGGTCAGCCGGTCATGATCCGGCGCAACCGAGTTCTGCGCCACATTTGCCGCCTGTTCCCGGTAGTTGATCTCAAAGACATCTCCGAACACCTTGCCGCGCTTGACGGTTTTCGGGACAATGACGCGGGCAACGCACTCGTCGTAGGTCTGTTCCGCATAGAAACGGAAGGTGTTGTGATCCCGCGTTCCCTGAATGAAGACCTGATTTTCGTTGAGGCAGTGCGTTCCGTGCGGGCGGCAGAACCACATCAGCGTCTTGTCTTCGGGATTCTGGCTTTCGGCGGCGCGGCGGATGATGCGCTTGTCGATGTCGAAGTCTTCCTTGTAGCTGTCTACATGACTGTCCACGAGCTTCTGCAGCTCCGCAACGATGTCAACGTCTGTGTATTTCTTCATGCGTCTCCTTTCTCACAACTCCATGTCGTGCGTTTTGGATTTGACCGGAGATTTCTTCTCCGACTGCTGTTTTGCGGCAGCTTTGAGCTGATCGCGGATGGAGGGCTTTTCCTGCTTCTGCTCCTGCCTGACGTATTCCAGCGTCGGCATCAGCTCACGGTAGCAGCCCTGTGTTTTTCGCGCCGCATGACGGCGATGGATTTTGAACAGCGGCTCACCGTTCTGCGTGACCGTGTTGCCCTCGATCCTGACGCCGTTCCGCGCCAGCAGATTGAAGGAATGGTTAGAGACGCGATAGGACGCCAGCATTCCGTCGTTGTTATAGGCAATCTGCCCCTTGAGCGTGTCCATGACGGCAGCTTTGATCTCCTTCTCTTCGGCAGTCAGTCGGTGAGCCTTCGGTGCTTCCTCCGGCATGGGGGCAATGGGAGAATTGACCTCCACGGTTTTTACCTCAATAGAGGTAATCTCATCGCTTTCCCATGCAACGACCTCCGGGTCTCTTTCCGCTACTTTCTCAGAAGTGACTTCCTTCTGGGGTTCGGTCTGCTGACGGAACGCATCGACGAAAAGGGCTGTCAGTCCGGGATTGGGTTTATCCACAAGGAAGCGGGAGGCGTTTTCGGGGCAGACATCAACGGTCTTCGCCCATTCCTTGAGGGGCTGGGGAATGCGCCCGTCAAAGTCTTTCTGCTGAATGGTGTTTGCGAGGACATACCGGACGCGCTCCGGAGAGAACTGCTCAAGGACGCTTTTCACGGCAGCATCCGCATCCAGCCGGTTGTCTCCGTAGTTAGAGCTGATCGCCGCTTCAATCGCGCTGCTGCATTCCTTGTTTGCAGCAAGGGAGGCGCGATATGCTTCCATCTCACCGGCTTCATAGGCGTAATTTGCCGTCTCGCGGTAAATGGGGACTTCCGGCTTTTCCTCCGGAACGGTTTCCTGCTCGACGGACTGTGCCTTCTCTGCCAGCAGCACCTTGAGCTTGGCGTCAATGCCCTCGATCATCTCAGCCGCCGTCTTGCGGATGGTGTCCAGAGAGCTTTTCAGTTCCTTGGTCTCCTTGCCGGATGACCAACCGGCGATGTAGCCGAAGGAATAGTCCGAAGTTTCAATGCCGTACCGTTGGCAGACGGTGTAGGCAACGCTTTCCGCTTCAACCTCCTTGGTGTGCCGATCCTTCTTATCTTCTGGCGCGGCTTTCTCGTCCGGCTTGACGGCGTGGAGCTTTGCGTGGGCGATCTCGTGAATGGCGGTCTTGACCGTCTGGATTTCGCTCATGCCCTCCTGAATGGCAATGCGGCTTTCAACCGGAGAGAAGAATCCCTTTGCACCGCCCGGAATGTCCTCAAAGGAAATAGGGACGGGGGATTCCTGCTTGAGCGCATCGAAGAATGCCTCGTAGTTTTCAACCGTGCCTTTCAGCTCATCGACGATGATGTCCGGAAGCTCCTTGCCGTCCGTCTGGGAAACATCAAAGACACTTACCACCTTGAAGGCAGGACGCAGGACCTCAACCGTTTCCGTGACAGTTTTTCCATCTGCGCCGATTACCGGTTTTTGCGTCAAAGGATCAATCTTCTCACGCTCTTCCTGTGCCTTGTATGGCGCGGGCGCAAGAATCTTGATGCCCTTTTCTCCCTTCATGACCTGACGGTCAAAGTTGCGCTGCCACGAGGTATAACCGGCAACATAGGTTGCCTCCGGCTTCTGCATCGCAATGAGCAGCGTGTTGTTGAAGGAATAGTTGTAGAACTTGGACATCGTGCGGAGATATTCCTTGAACCGCTCGGATTCAAAAAGCTCCTTGATGCCCTGTTCCAGCTTGTCCGTGATCTCGCGGACTTGCTGTGCATTTTTGTTTTCAGCCATCTCAAACCTCCATTTCATATTTGTTCTGGGCAGAAGAAAACCCCGTCTGGGATTTGCTCAGTAAACGAGCCTTTACCTCAGACGGGGTTTCTCTGCGTGTCAGCCGACGATGAAAGATGTTATCCTCGTTCTCCCATTCAATCAGCCGGTCAAACATATCCGGGTGCTTTGTGACCATGTGCAGCAGCTCCGAGTCACTGGCGTTGGGACAGAACCAGCAGCCGTTTCTCCGGCAGTGAGTGTAGATTGGGGAAAGCAGCCCGTGTTCCTGACAGAGCTTGTAGGCGTCAACCTCGGTCATGCCGTACTTGGCAAGCAGACTGACCTTCTTCACGCCGTCCAGACGCGCAAGGCGTTTGGGTTCATCCTCCGCGATGCCGACATAGCTCACGGTGTCCGGAGAAAGCGCGGCATTGTACTTTCGGACGGGCGGGATTTTGCAGTCCCGATTGACCGCGCACATCCCGGCCCACGCAAAGCCGCGAACCTCGCCCTTGTGCGGTCCGCGGGTGATGACATGATGGAACACCTCATCGTAGGTCTTGTCCGCATGGAGAATGGTGAACTTGATGCCCAGCTCCTTTTCGCAGAAGGGCTTGAGCCGGTCATAGATGAAGTCCCGATGTTCCGGGACTTCGCCGCTTGTATACTTGTCGAACATGACCTCGCTGAAAACCGCCTCGTCAAGCGGCTCATTGTGCTGTGCAGCCAGCAGGAGCGTCGCTACGCTGTCTTTGCCTCCGCTGCATGAAGCAACATACTTTGGGCGGGTCATCGATCAAACTCCATCTTGAAGCTGACGTATTTGCCGCCGCTGTCATCCAGTCGGATCACCGCATCGTAGAGCTGAGGCTTCTTCGGCGTGTAAAGCCCGGTCACGCGGCACCAGCCCTTGTCCAGCAGCTCCTTTGCGATCTTCTTGGTCAGCTTCTTTTTCTTGCTGGAAAAGAACTTGTTGTCTTCCCACAGACAGAAGGAGCAGTCCTTGTTCGAGCAGTAGAAGTTGCCCTTGCCGACATAGACCGGAGATCCACAACGAGGACATTTGCCGATTTCCTCCTTGCCCGTGCCGAAACGCTGGGCTTCGGCATCGGAGAGGAATGGATAGGCTTTCACGAGATCGCCGGTCATCCGGACAATGCCGCTGAGGAAGGCGTCTGCATCCGCATTGCCGCGCTCAATCTCCATGAGCGTGTTTTCCCATTCCGCAGTCATTGCGGGAGAGGTGATCTGTTCCGGCAGAACACAGACAAGGTTGCAGCCGTCCTTCGTGGGAATGAGGGATTTGCCTTTACGCTCTGCAAAGCCGGACTTTACCAGCTTTTCAATGATACCGGCGCGAGTCGCGGGAGTGCCGAGACCTTTCTTCTCGGTGTCATCGTCGAACTGATCGTTTCCGGCAGTCTCCATCGCAGACAGGAGCGTGTCTTCCGTGTACTGCTTCGGGGGTGTTGTGAAATGCTCGGTGATGCTGGCGGACACACCATCCAGAACATCGCCCTCATGGACTTCGGGCAGGGACTTCATGGGATCGTCCTTTTCCTTCGTCTTGAGGGAGGACTTGAACAGCTCTTCGATGGCTTTCCAGCCGTTTTGAACGATGGTCTTGCCCTTGGCTTTGAACGCATAGCCCTCGCAGGAGAGCGAGATCTGCGTTTCTGCGTAGGTGTGCTTCTCGCCGGTCGCACACAGAAGGCGCATCCCGACAAGATTGAGGATTTTCTGCTCCGACTGAGGAAGCGCGAAAACATCCTGCTTTTCAAGCTGGACGGTCGGGAGAATGGCATGGTGATCTGTGACCTTGCTGTTGTCGGTCACGCGGGCAATGTCCGGAGTGACCAAAACACCGGAGAAAAGCGGAAACTGGCGGCAGACGATAGAAATGACCTGACGGGCAGTGTCCTCCATATCGTCCGTGATAAACTGGCTGTCTGTGCGCGGATAGGTCAGGAGCTTCTTTTCGTAGAGTGTTTGTACGAGATCGAGCGTCTGCTGGGCAGTGAAGCCGTAGTAGCGGTTCGCCTCGCGCTGCAAGGTGGTCAGATCATAGAGCTTCGGAGGGTTGACCGTCTTCGCTTCCTGCCTGAGAGAAGAAACGACGGCTTGCTTTTTCTCGCAAGCCGCCGCAATTCTTTTTGCTTCCTCTTCGGTTTTGACCTTTTCCAGATCGGCGGTCAGATCGCCCATGCCGACGTGGACGTTGAAATACTTCTCCTTCTGGAATGTGGAGATTTTCCCGTCACGCTCCACCAGCATTGCAAGGGTCGGCGTCTGGACGCGCCCGACCACCAGCTTTTTGTGATAGAGCGTGGTAAACAGGCGGGTGCCGTTGATGCCGACAATCCAGTCCGCCTTCGAGCGGCTGAGTGCCGCTTCATAGAGGCGGTCATATTCCTTACCCTCCCGGAGATGATTGAAGCCTTCGCGGATGGCGGAGTCCTCCAATGAGCTGATCCACAGACGCTTGAAGGGCTTGGTGCATCCGGCTTTGTTGTAGACCAGCCGGAAGATCAGCTCACCCTCGCGTCCTGCATCGGTTGCGCAGACCAGCTCGGTGACGCGCTTGTCCTTCATGAGAGCGGACAGCACCTTGAACTGCTGTGCTTTGTCCTTCGTGACTTCAAACATCCAGCTTTCCGGAACAATGGGCAGATCGTCATACCGCCACTTGGCATACCGCTCATCGTAGGAGCTGGCGTCTGCCAGCTCCACCAGATGACCGAAGCACCACGAAACGATGTAATTGCCGCCCTCCATGTAGCCGTCCTTTCGGGACGTTGCGCCCAGCACCTTTGCGATGGACTGGGCAACGCTGGGCTTTTCAGCAATGACTAAGATCAATCTTCATCACCATCCGTTTCAGCATCCTCCGCAATCTGCGGCTCATCATCCTCGTTGATGTACGGCTCTTCCTCGTAGCCTTCATCATCAAAGAAGTCCATATCTTCATCCTTGGGCTTTCTGCCCTTGACGAACTTGATGTAGTAATAAGCTGCACCCGCAGCACCGGCAAGAACGAAGATGACGAGGATCACGCCGATGTTGGATTTCTTTTCGGGTTTAGGGGCGGGAGCATCGGTTTCTGCATCCTTATCCGGCTCAGGTGTAGCGGGGGCTGTGCCGGTGCATTCGCTCATGTTGGTCTTGCAGACCGGGCAGTCTGTGTTGACCTGACCGGCAGCGCATTTTTCCTTGCAGTTACAGGTAGTCAGAGCCGCCGCAGTATCTTCATCCAGCAGCGCAAGCAGATCGCTCTCATCGACCATGTTCAGGAAGTACGTCTGATACTGTTCCTCATCCTCATTGATCGGCGCATCGTAGTCGATGACAATGAAGAAGGTGTTGCCGTTCTTCGTCTGGACAGTGATGAACTGCTTATTGGTTGCCTTGTCATAGAGCAAGTCGCGGGTGTATGCGTTGCCCTCATCGTCAATCGGCTCACCCTTCGGCTTTTCAGGGGCGGGAGTGACTGCGGGCTGCTGTTCCGGCTGGGTTGCCTCGGTGACGGGAAGGTTCTGCTCGGTATCATCGGCGTAGGCAAACGCCGTCACCGAGAAGCAGGACAGAACCATGACGCAGACCGCAAGGACGGTCAAAAAACGAAACTTCTTACGCATTGTCGATTACCTCCGTATTTTCAGCGGGCTTGGTGCCGCCCTTCATAGAAGACAGGAACGCCATGATCTGATCCTTGTCCATCACCATAGAGCGCACGGTGTTGATGATTTCAAGGTTTTCCAGCTCTGTCTTCTTGTCGTACAGCTCCTTGAGCTGACCTTCGATTTCTGACTTCTTCTTTTCAGCCTTCTCAATGTCGGAGAGGACTTTCTGATACTTGGGATTCATGCAAAACTCCTTTCTTTTAATAGGCGGGTCTTCCGAAGGCGTAGAAATGCTGCTGCCAATAGGAAGAGTTGATAGATGTGTACTGAATGGGATCGCCGCAGTGAATCATGACCCCATCACCAACGTAGATGCCGACGTGGGACACACCGGGGGTGTCATACGTCCCGACGAAAAAGATGAGATCACCGGGCTGTGCATTCGCCTTTGAAACCGGCGTACAGATGTTGTAAAGCCCCTGTGCGCCCAACCGCCCGGTATTCACAAGTCCGCTGTTTGTGAGAACGTAGCTGACGAAGCCGGAGCAGTCGAAGGACGTGTCGGGATTGGAGCCGCCCCACACATACGGATAGCCGAGATACTTTTCCGCCTCGGTGATCAGTGTCGCAAACTTCTCGTCGTTCAGGTATTCCGGGTTGACATCGTAGTCGGCGGGAGGATTTGTGATGTACTTGTCCACATAGGGAGAGTCACCGAACAGATCCTCACGGTTGCCCAGCACCGACATATACGTTGCGTACATGGAAAGCTGTTCCTGAGACATGATGTAGACCGGGACATGGGAGAGATTGAAGTTTTCGAGCTTCACGTTGCAGATGTAGTAGTCATACGGGACGCGATAGGTTTCCGTGTGCGTATTGCCGTCTGCATCCGTCCATGTGTCGGTCTCCGTGCGGTATCTGGTTTCGACGATAACCTCTTCGGTGAGGATGTACTGCTTTTCAAACAGCATTTGGAGCGTACCCTGCACCTCATCCAGCGTGAACTCGCCCTCATGGAGAGCCGAGAGAATGGAGATCAGCACATAGGGGTCATGCTCAATATCATCCAGATCGAAGTGGTATTCATCGTAGTTGTGAGTGCTTTCGTAGGTGTCGAGATAGCGTTGCAGCTCCTGCTCCATTTGGCAATACTGCGCTTCCGCGCCGAGCATCGCGTCATCCTCGCTGAGATAAGAGGAAGCGATAACCGATGAGCCGGTAGAGGTGAGCATCGAACACGAGCTGATTCCGGCACCGAGCAAAACGAGAAGGGCAATTCCGACGCCGATCCAGATGAAGACCTTCTTGTTCTTCTCAAAGAACTCCTTGATCTTGTCGGACGCCTTCTCACCGAGCTTCTTGCCGGTGCTTTTTGTGGCAGTCCCGGCAGTCTGAGAACTGGCATTTCGAGCGGCGGCATATTCCTTCTTGATGCTCTGCTTCTGGTAGTGCTTGTTCATGTTCTGCTTCTTCATCTCAGGATGCTCCTGCTGATTTCTCTCATATTGGAGCTTTGCATCAGCAGCATCCGCCTTATGTTCCAGCTTAGAAACCTTCTCATAAGGTTTGTTGATGCTCTTTTCCCGATGATGACTGAAATGCCGAGCGGCAGTCTCAGCGGCGATCTCCGTTTTATGCGCCGCCTCAACCGCCGTGTTTTCCTGTTCGACCTCATGGATTTTGCCGTGAATGCCGGAAGCGAGGGTGTCACCGACCTTGCGGACGGTTTTATCTGCCTCAAATTGCAGCTTGCCTTTGCCCTTGGGCTTTTTCAGCTCATCCTCAAAATGAAGGCGGGTTTTGCCCTTTCCGGTCTCTTCATCAAAAACGCGCTCCTTCTTGAGAACCTTGTGCGTGGGCAACTTCTCGCGGGCAGCGTCCAGACGCTCATGCGCCTTTTCTGACTTTCTTTCGAGCTTCTGCATCCGCTTTGTGGGCGGGACGGCATCGTCCGAGAGCGGCTTTGCAGAGGCAGTCTCCGCCGCTTGAGTGAGAACGGCATCTGCATCAACGGCTTCAACCGCAGAGGTCTTACGCAGCTTGTGGGTGACAACCGTTTCGGCAATCACCGTGCCGGTATGCGAAGAAACGCCGTGCTGCTCCAAAACAGGGGGCTTGAACGGCGTTTCCGAGGGCAGCGGTTCAGGTGCATTCTGGGGTGGATTTTCTGCCCTTTTCTCTTCTGTGACGGACGTTTCCGAGGGCGGCTGTGTGTCGTTATCCTCGGCGTGTTCCGCCTGAAACTGACGATGCTGACGGCGCATCTGCACCTTTTTCTGTTCCTCCGCAGAAAGAGCTTCGGAAGGCGCGGCTGTCTCAGCGGGCTTCACCAGCTCTGCTTCTTCCAGCCGTTTTGACACTCTCTGCTCGGTGCCAGCCGTCAGGTTTTCCTCAACCGCGCCCTCCCGCGTCATCCGCACGACCACCTTGTCACGGGCTTTAAGCTCCGGTTCCTTGGACATCAGATTTCACCTCCAATCCGCTTGTAGGCAAGCTCGGTGTATTCAGGGTTCAGCTCGATGCCCACGAAATGACGCCCCATCTGCGCGGCAACCATGCCGGTTGTGCCGCTCCCCATGAAGGGATCAAGCACAATGCCGCCTTCGGGACAACCGGCGAGAAGACAGGTCTCAACCAGCTTCGGAGGGTAGGCGGCATAGTGACCGCCCTTGAAAGGGACGGTGTTGATCTTCCAGACGTCGCGCTTGTTGCGGAGCGGATTGATGTCTGCGTCCTTGATCTCGCCATGCTCACGGGGGCGGTTGATGGACTGCGGCTGAGGCTGACCGGGAACGGGCTTGCCGTATTTGTTGCCGCCCTTCATGCCGCGCTTGAGACGTTCTGCCGTTGCGGGAGCAATCGGCTCGGAGATTGCCTTGTAGTCGAAGAAATACTTCTTGGACTTTGAGAACAGGAAAATATGCTCATAACAGCGGGCGCAGCGGTCTTTCACGCTCTCCGGCATGGGGTTATCCTTCATCCAGATGATGTCGTTGCGCAGATACCAGCCGGTATCGCGGAGGGCAAAAGCCAGCATCCACGGAATGCCGATCATGTCCTTTGGCTTGCAGCCCTCAACCTTGTTGTTGAGAGCCACAGCCTGACCGTTTCTGCCGTTGGGGTTCTTCGGGTCATTGAAATCACCCTGATTGCCCTTTCCGGCGTAGGTGTCTGAAATGTTCAGCCAGAGCGTTCCATCCGGATGCAAAACGCGCCTGACTTCGGTAAACACTTCCGTCAGGCGCGAGATATATTCCTTCGGCGTTGTCTCTCTGCCGATCTGAGCCTCCATGCCGTAATCGCGGAGCGCGTAATACGGAGGGGACGTCACACAGCAATGAACGCTGTCATCGGGCAGAGTTTTCAGGATTTCAAGGCAATCGCCGGTATGAATGATGTCAAGTTGTATGGTGGTGTACCTCCTGTTCTGTTGGATTTGTGTTTCCATTGAAATGTTGGCTGTGAAACCCGACAACATTTCAATGGGCATCAGTCGGAGTAATACTCGTCCGGCTCGTAGTCCTCATCTTCCATGAAGTCCTCGTCGAGGTCGTCAATCTCGTCTGCCCAACGGTCGAAGATTTCCTCGGCTTCCTTCGCCGCCTCACGATAGAGGCTCAGGCGGTTCTTCTCAAAGGTGGCAAAGGCGGGGACGAACTTGCCGAACTCGCGGATTGCCTTCACATCCTGCGTGCGCATATCTGCGACGCACTGAATGATTTCGGACATCGTGAGCAGATCGTCGATCATCAGCTCATACTTGTCCTTGGGGATAGATACGGCTTCTTCATCCGCCGCGTCAGCGAACGGGGTATTCTCGTCGCTGTTGCTGCTTTCGGGAACGTCAACCTTGAAATAGAAACCGATCATATCCACAGATACCTTGGTCATAATCTGACGTGCCTCCTTGACCTTTTCGTCGATGTCCTCCCTCACATGGAGGTAGGCGCGGTGATGCTTCTTGAGGTCGCTTTCCAGTCGGATCAGATCGGTCAGCTCCCACAGAGCCTTAAACAGCGCGGAGGTGTTCTCTCCGTATTCGATAGCGTCCGCGTAGGGAATGGTAATCATCTTGTTGTTCATATTCAAAAATCCTCCTTAGTTCTGTACGGTTTCTTCGGGTTTGGTGGTCATGATGCGGTAGAGCTGGGTGTCCTTCGGGAAATCGTCCTTGAAGGGAACGATGGTCGAGCCGTAGAAGATCAGCCCCTCACCGGCATTGGAATTGGTGATGTAGTTCTGCTGGCTGGGCGAGATGTTCAGCGCCTTCGAGAGAATCTGCCGGTCGCCGGACGCCTGATTCAGAAGGTAGACGAAATCCGAGTTTTCAAAGATGTTCTCCACCTCGCGGGACGCAAGCAGGTCCTTGACGTTCTGGGTGATGCCGGTCGGGATGCCGCCCCATTTTCTGAAACGCTTCCAGATTTCCACGCTGTACGCGGCGGTCTGTTCTTCCTTCAAGAGCAGATGGAACTCGTCCATATAGTAGCGCGTTGCCTTGTGCTGGGCGCGGTTGATGGTAACTCTGTTCCACACCTGATCCTGCACAATCAGCATACCGAGCTTTTTGAGCTGCTTGCCGAGTTCGCGGATGTCATAGCAGACGAAGCGGTTGTTGACATCCACATTCGTTCTGTGATTGAAGACGTTCAGAGAGCCGTGAACATAGATTTCAAGGGCAGTTGCGATGCGCTGTGCCTCCGGCTCCTTCTGATTTCTCAGAATGTTGTAGAGGTCTTCGAGGATCGGCATTTTCTCCGGCTTGGGGTCTGCAAGAAACTCCTGATAGACCATGCGGACACTGCGGTCAATGATGGTCTTCTCAACCGGCTGCAAGCCGTCCTTGCCGCCGACAATCAGCTCACACATGGAGAGAATGAAGTCGGATTTCAGCGTCAGCGGGTTTTCCTCTTCGGAGTAGTTCGTGTTGATGTCCAGCGGATTGATGTAATCCGTGCTGACCGGCGAGATGCGGATAACCTGACCGCCGAGCTTCTGCACGAGGGGAAAATACTCGGCTTCGGGGTCGCAGACGATGATGTCATCCTCTGTGATGAGGAAGGCGTTCGTCATTTCGCGCTTTGCGGAGAAGGATTTGCCGGAACCGGGCGTACCCAAGATCAGCCCGTTGGGGTTCTTGAGCTGCTTGCGGTCAACCATGATCATGTTGTTGGACAGTGCGTTCAGCCCGTAGTAGAGAGCTTCGCCGCCCTGAAAAAGCTCCTGCGTGGTGAACGGCACGAAAACCGCCGTGCTGGAAGTGGTCAGTCCGCGTTCGATTTCCACCTGATTGACGCCGATAGGCAGAGAGGACATCAGCCCCTCTTCCTGCTGGAAGTCAAGACGCTTGAGCGCACAGTTATACTTTTGGGCAATGGCGGCGGTCTGGAACACCGCGTTTTCGAGCTTCTGGCGGTTGGTTGCTGTGTTCATGATGAGGATGGTCACGAGGAACAGTCTCTCATTGCGGGTCTGGAGATCCTGCAACAGACGCTTCGCCTCGCCGCCGAAGGTAGCGAGATCGGACGGGATGATGTCCATGTCGTAGCCGGAGCGGACGGCTTTTTTCTGTTCCTCGATCTTCATTTTGTCGAGGTCGGTGATCTTCGACTTGATGCTCTTGATTGCCTTCGCCTGGTCAATCGTCCGGATATGAAAATTGACCGTGATGTTGCTGTCCATCTCAAGGAAGTCGGCAAGCATACGGTCATTGAGTTCCGGCGCGAGGATTTGCAGGAAGCTCACTGCGCCGATGGTTCTGCCCATCTTGAAGCACTTGCCTTCACGGAAGTCAAAGGAAGTGGGCGCGATGAAGTCCTTCGTGCTGAGTCCTGTCCGGGCTACCATGTCAAAGGAAAAGCGGAACGGCTCATTGCTGTCCATATTGAACACATCATGAAGCACTTTCAGCCGTTCGTAGCCGGACAGCGGCTCGGTTTTCACGCCGAGAGTTTTGAAGTTGTTGAGGATGTCGGTTTCAATGCGTTCGAGCTTCGGCTTTGCCGTGCGGAGGGAGTCCGCCTCAATGCCGAAGGTGATGTACTTCTTCTTGATCAGCCCGTTGTTGCCCTTGGTGAGCTGGCTTTGCAGCATACCGGAATACTCGGAGCGGATGTCGTTGAAGGCGTCCTCCTGTGCCGGAATGTTGATGCGCTTGCGGAACTCATTGAGGCTTGCCTTCTGATTGATGAAGGAGAGCTGGACGAAAATCGAGCTGTCGAAGTAGTTCAGAAAGTCGCACCAGTTCTCAAAGATGGCAGTTTTGTCCTCGTTCTGCGCAAGCTGGTAGTTGATGTCCTCAAAGGCGATGGACTTCGTGTAGAGGCGGCTGTTCACCTTGCAGATACCGTCGCGGCACATCTCCACATAGGGAATGGTCTGCTGGGCGGACTTGCGGACTTTCTTTGCCTTCCTGTCCTTTTTCTTCTGCATGACGATCCGCTTCTTTTCCTGAGCGGAAAGGGCATCGCCGTAAACGACGCCGTTTTTGACGGTCATCTTAGGCTTTGCCTTTGCTGTGCTGTTGTTCAAGCTGCAATTCCTCCTGTTCTTTGATTTTCTGCTGAATCTCAGCGTAGAGATTGTTCGTGCGATAGGGACGCACCTTGTCCCGGATGAACATGGACTGTACGATGTGGTACAGATACTTTTCGGCGGGCTGACCGTCCTTCTCGTAAAGCGCGAAGAAGATGAACGGGAGCATGATCACCACCATCAGCATTGCCGCCGTAGACAAGTCGAGATGCGCCTTCGCCAGAAAGAAGATCGGGACACCGACTGCCGCAGCGATGGAAAAACAAATGAGCTGCCGCTTGGTCAGGTTGAACATGACCTTCGTTTTGACGCGGTTAAGATCCTTCGGGACCGGAACAAATGCCATTGACTGTTTCCTCCTTTCTAAGCTGCTTTTCATAGCGCAGCTTCATTTGTGCGGGATATTGATCCTCCTTCGGTTGACGCTTGCCCGTCCAGCGAAGCCCACCCGCTTTGCCTTGACAGATCCAGCCGGAAGCCCGAAGGCTTGCACCGTTTTCACTTTCCAGTGTGTAGGTGATGATGCGCTTATAGCCCATAGCCGCAGCAGCTCTTGCCGCCGCGCCGTAGAGAAAGCTGCAAGCGTTCTTCGCCCCGTTGGTGCATAGCCTTGTAACCTCCAATGTGAAGCCGTCATCCAGATACCGGCTGACGGGACGCCCGGCGATGATCACGCCGACCAGCTCACCGTCTGCTTCACAGCCGATGGAAAACTTGTGACCGGCAACCGGCTTGTGATGCCGGTGATGCTGCCGGACATACTCGTTGGCGTCTCGAAGAGAGATGGGTCTTAGCCGCAGCATGGTGTTTCCTCCATAGGAAGATGAGCCGTGCATTCGACCTCGTTGCCCCAAACGTCCCAGCCTTCGGGAGACTGACGGGCAAAAAGCTCTACGCGGGGAAGGTCTCCCATGAGCCGAACAATGCGCTCCCGCGCCTCATCCGGCTTTTTGGAATGCTCTTCGATGTGGCTGAGGATGACCTGACGCACACCGGCGTCAACTCGCTTCGGATGTCCCTTCGTGGCAAGGATGCAGATTTCCGCGTTTGCCCTTGTCCAATATCCCATGCCGGTGAAGAGGTCATCGTTCTTGCGGTTTTGCTTCACCCATACAAAAGCCACGGTCTTATAAGAAAAGCCCCATGCCGTCAGCACTTCGAGTGCTTCACAGAGGCATGGGAACGTGATCCAGAGGAACAGAGCGCAGTCCTTCGCAGCCAGTTCGCCAACCGGAAGTGCCTTGATGTCTTCAATGCACATCGTCGGATAATGGCTTTCTGCCGACCGCCCCTGTCCCTTCTTGGAGTAAGTCCGATACGCCCAAGGGGGATCGGCGTAGATGATGCTGTACTTCTTCATGCTGCCGACCTCCTTAGTGCGCATGGAAAATGGATTTTGCGAGGCTTCCGGTCTTGAACAGCGAGAAGCATAGAATGACCGTGTACGCTGCCACAGAGAACAGAGCCGAATGAATGTTGTCTGCGATGATCATGCCGTTGATCAGCACCGCATAGATGCCGACGCAGACCATGATGAGAAAGCCCTGAAATGCCAGAGCGAACAAGCCTTTCAGATAGTTCGTGCCGATGCTGCCCCATTCGCGGTTGCTCATGGTTGCGATGGGAATAGGCGCAATGCTCACGGTGCAGTAAATCTCAATCATGCGCCCGTAGAGAATGACCGTAATGAGGATCGCCATGATTTTGAGGCACAGGCTGATCAGGAGCGTTTCTATCGACAGTCCGAGCAGTTCTCCGACGCCCATGTTCTCCATGCCGGTACGCATCTGCGCAATCGTCGAATCAATATCAATACTGGTGTTGCCATGGATGACTCCTGCTGCACCGGAAACCACGTTCTGCCCGATGTCGAATACTGCCATCACGATGTCAAACGTGTGTGTCACGAGATAGATCGCCACAGCCGCCTTGAAAAACCACTTGAAGAACATCCAAGTGTCCATATCGTGAAGGTTGTTTTTCTCGGTGATCATGGAAATCAGCTCGTAGCACAAAACGAAGGTGATGATGATACCAGCGATGGGGACTATCACGTTTTCGGATAGTCCCCGGATCATCTGGTACACGCCGCCGTTCCAGCCGGACGGAGTTTGCCCGACCTCGGCGGCAATCGTTCCTACCTTCTCGTTGACATCGGTGAACATATTGGTCAGGTTGCTCTCGATCCATCCGATCAGCATATCCTTGAGAGCTTGTTCGATCTTTTCTAAAATGCTGCCCAATATTTCACCACCCTTCGGTTAAGCTGGGCTTGCCGTGGATTAGCCGAACAAACCGGAGAGCAGGGGGATGAGGGTCGTGCCGATCAGCACCACACCGCCGCCAGCCATGAGCTGCTTGATGCCCTGAGACTTAGCGCCGGGGTTGTCGTTGCCGTAGCCTTCCATGAGGTTGACAACACCCCACACTGCGAGACCTGCGCCGAGGGCGATAACGAGCGTCTGAAGAACCGTGACAGCCTGATTGATGAAAGCCATAGATTTTCCTCCTTGATTTGAAAAAGATTGGTTGTGTATTTTTGAAAATGGGCATAAAAAAAGAAGCCCCGTCGCTGTTCTGCTTTGGGATGAGCCATCAGGCTTTACCCACTGCGCAGTGCAGCGACGGGGCTTTAATCCGCTTCGACCTCGCCCATATCATAGAGGTCGAATGTGTCATCGGGCTTGACTACCAGCTTGTGCTGCCGGTACTTCTCGATGTCAAAGGCGTTCCGCTTGTCGTAGTCGGAGAGCTGCCGGTACTTTGGATGCTTCGTAATGTCGTATTTGTTACTGAGAAAAGGTCTCACGCCTCGAAGCTGCAAAATACACTTGGCTCCGTCCATGACGGCGATCTCATCCTGAGACATCAGTTCCTTGCCGGTTTTCTGATAATTCAAGCCATAGGAGTTGTTGTTGGAACGGGTTTCTGAGGTGTTGTAAAGGTCGATTGTCTCCTTGCCCAGCACCTCGCTGATTTCCTTGAGGGTCGATTTCTCCTTGCCGCCAAGAAAAAGTGTGCAGTCGCAGTTGCCCGTGATGGTGTCCGCCGCATCCTTGTAGATGGTCTTGAGCTGAGACTGGGACTGCAAGATGATTGACGCCGAGATTTCCCGACTTCGGATGGTGGCGATGAGCTTATCAAACTTCGGGATTTGACCGATGTTTGCAAACTCGTCCAGCAGACAGCGTACATGAACGGGAAGCCGTCCGTTGTAAACGTCATCTGCCTTGTCGCAGAGAAGGTTGAAGAGCTGGGAATACATGATTGCCACGACGAAATTGAAGGTGTCATCGGTATCGGAAATGATGACGAACAGTGCCGTCTTCCGGTCTCCGATGGTGTCCAGCTCCATCTCATCGTAGCTCATCAGCTCCCGCAGCTCTGCGATGTCGAAGGGTGCAAGCCTTGCACCGCAGGAAATCAGGATCGATTTAGCGGTTTTGCCAGCCGCCAGCTTGTACTTGCGGTATTGCTTGACCGCAAAGTGGTCAGGGTCGCGGGCTTCCAGCTCATCGAACATGACATCCACGGGGTTCTTGAAGGTCTCATCGTCCTCTCTGGCTTCCGAGGCATTGATCATTTCGAGCAGAGTAGTAAAGTTTTTCTCGTGGTCGGGTGCCTCGTACCAGATGTAGCCGATGAGAGCTGTGTAGTAGAGCTTTTCCGCCTTGACCCAGAAATCTTCGCCGGACTTATCGCCGTCTCCCTTCGTGTTGACGATGATCGTATTGACCAGCTTGAGGATGTCCTTCTCGCTGCGGATGTAGCTAAAAGGGTTGTAGTGCATGGATTTCCGGAAATTGATGGTGTTCAGCGACTTGATGACGTAGCCGCCCTTTTCAAGCATTTTGCCGCACTCCACCAGCACCGTACCCTTCGGATCAGTAACCACATAAGAGCTGTGCATCTGCATCAGGTTTGGCTTCACGAAAAAGCGCGTCTTGCCTGAGCCGGAACCGCCGATGACAAGGATATTTTTGTTGCGGGCGTATTTCGGCTGCTTCGGGCGGCTGTTCATGGTCAGGAACTCCGTCTGCGTCAGAATGACGTTGTTGGAGAACTCCGGGTCCATGTACGGCTTGATGTCATCCGGCTTGCCCCAGCGGGCAGATCCGTATTCTTCGCCCTGCCGGAACTTCTTGCGGTTCTTGCCTTTGACGTAGACCGCCAGCTTGAGCAACGCACCGGCAATCAACCCGATGAGCAGATCGACGGGATGAAAGCTGGGCAGCGGATTTGCGAAGGCAGTGCCGAACACGGCAAAGCCGTTTGTCAGCTTGTCGATGAACTCTGTGCCGGGAGCGAGACGAAACACGACGGCGATCTTATCCGCAAAGTAGAAGGCGAAGACATACGGTAGGTTCAGAAGAACGAGCTTCTTCACATCGGGTTTGTTCACAGCTCCACACCCCGATCCTTGGTTTTGACCTTGACCTTCTCCTTGTGCTGCGCCTTGCTCTGGGCTTTCTCCTGATCCAGCTTGTGCCGGATGGACGGCTGTTCCTTCTGCTTGACCGTCTTGGCGGAGAACTCCTTGAAGGCGGCGGTCATGACATCAACGTCCCGTCCCTTGAAGAAGACAAGATAGCTGGGCGGCTCAACGGAAACGTCCTTCTTGAG
>ENA-OZBR01000417-OZBR01000417.1-human-gut-metagenome-genome-assembly--contig:-NODE-417-length-19633-cov-5.680968_pt1 | contig 19633 bp, 17 predicted proteins | sample MGYA00243981_ERZ653524 | MGnify/ENA primary metagenome ERZ653524 (study PRJEB26926, sample SAMN06165084) | human gut metagenome | biome: ENVO:00009003; feature: ENVO:2100002; material: ENVO:00002003...
TATAAGAGACAGTTCATGAACAATGGCAAGGAGTTTCTGCTGTTCCCCCAGGACTTGCTCGCCCTGATCTGCGACTCTGACTTTCGCTTGATCCTGCTGTCGGCAATGCGGTATGCGATGGGCAGGAATACTTGTATGCCTGTGGTAATTTCCAATTATATCAAGCATCACATCCAGATTCTGGATGATAAGTTTCTCGTACTGGCTGCCGACGATATCCGGCGGCACCTTGAAGACTATGCAGAGCATGAACTGAATCCAAATCTTTGGCAGGGTCTTTTAGATGCACTTGAAACAGAGCAGAGAGAGCGTGCCACTCGTAAGGCGAGGAAGATTAGACCCTGCCCAGCCTGCGGGAAGCCCTTGGAGGTCATGAGCATTGCCGATAACCAGCATTCACCAGGCGGATTTGATGTAATTGCCCACTGCCAGAACTGTCTCGCTGATTACGAATGGTTCTGCGATAAGAATGGTGACACCTCAGATATGAAGCAGTATTTCTTCGGGTAAGGCGAGTGTGTTCCGGCAGGGGACTTTGGGTATATTCCTTGTCTATAGCGGCTCAACCGTTGAACTATACGCCAACTTCCGTAAAGCGACCAAAAGGGCCGCACCTGCTCGTATGAACAGGTGCGGCCCTCTAATTTGACGGAAATTTAATTCAGTCTGAAGTAACAGATATTTTTCCCTCTTCCTTCTTTCTTCAGTTCTCCGGCTGCAATCAGCTTACGCAGGGCTCCCTCTATGGAACTGTCACTGAGCGTCGGGCAAAGCTCCCGGATGTCCTGCTTATTGAACCGCCCGATTCTGTTTTTGCTTGCTCTGCGCACCATTTCCAATGCGGGTAGCTTGGTTTCCACAAGCGCCACACGATCCTCAAAGTCCTTATAGGCCGCAAGGATCGTTCCCAGCAGGTACTTGATGAAGGGCACTACATCCTCGTTGCCTTCGTGCCAGCCAGTTTGCGCCTGTGCAAGCGCGTCGTAATACAGGTCCTTGTTTTTGGCGATTTTGGCTTCAAGGGAGATATACTTGCCGACATAAAATCCGCTTCGGTACAGAAGCAGCGTTGTGAGCAATCGGCTCATTCGTCCGTTGCCGTCATTGAACGGGTGAATGCACAGGAAGTCATGGATGAAAACCGGGATTGCAATCAACGGCTCCAGTTCCATGTTGCCAATCACACGATTGTATTCCTCGCAGATTCTGTCCAGCGCTTCCGGCGTTTCATAAGGGGCAAGCGGGGTGAACAGCGTTTCCACATGACCGTCCGGATAGGTGGCAGTGATATAATTCTGCACGCTTTTTGTGCGGCCCGCAAGCGGGTTATTCATGTGGCTGTACAGGATTTTGTGAAGCTGTAGAATGTAGTTCTGCGTAATTGGTATCGCGTCAAAGCTCTCGTGAATGATACTCAGCACGTCGCGGTATCCGGCGATCTCCTGCTCATCTCGATTCCTCGGCGCGGTTTTCTCCTCGACGAGCTGCCGGATTCGGGTGCTTGTGGTAACGATGCCCTCAATGGCATTCGATGCCTCAGTACTCTGTATTTTGGCGATCTCCACGAGCTTTTCGAGTTCCTCCGGGCGCTGCTTCAAATACAGTTCCTGCTTGCCGACTTCCTTGTATATGGCCGCAATCAGGCCAAGAACATCCGAGTCCCACTTTTGCTCCTTGATTGCGGAGTAATTGAAGGTTCTCATTCCCTCACCTCCATTCGTTTTCCCTTAAATAATAATACAAAATAAGGGAATAGTCAATGGGCTGCGCCATAAATCCCTTACTATTATGCCTGTATTAAGGGATTTATACTCAGTTGATGGAAAAGAGCCTGCGATTATTTTCATGCTGTAAACTCACTCTTCTTTGTCTATAGCGCCGCAGTTGCTGAGCTGCCGCTCATGCAGAAACAACTTGTATAACCGCCTGCTCAGAGTTACAATGCAGACGGTCTGAAACGCAAAACGCTTCCCGTCCGGCACCGGTGAATCTTCACTGGAAACCGGGCGGGAAGCGTTTTTGACCACATAGATTACCACAGACGGCGCTGGAGCACCCGGAAACAGTGGAGATGAGAGCGTCAAAGAGTAAGTAAAACAAATTAAAAAACACTAAAAACCGCTATAAATGAGCGGAAAAAGTATTCCCGATAAGTTTGGGATGTCGAGGTTGGGTGTTCAAGTCACCTCACTCGGACCAAAATCCCTCTGAAATCGTTGATTTCAGAGGGATTTTTCTTATTCTTTGTCTATTGCGGCGCAGAATTTGAGTTTGTCATTCTTAACATATCTTTTCGACAGTTCTTGTGCAAAGTGTGAAACGATTATACAAGTTATCAGATTGTCCTCTATTTTTAGCTGTATGCGAACTCCGTCAAGTCGACTAAGTAACTTTACTTTTCGCACAGAAAGTGCAGACCAAATATGTAGACAGGCATGCTTAATTACTATATAATGATTTTATATAATGCTATAACGACGGTAACTCAGTTGCCCTGCGCCTTGCGTAAAGAATCAGTCTATACTAAAGTGCAGCGGGAAGGGGAACAAATATGAACGAGGAGAATCGAATTACTTTAATCTTAATTGACACATGCGCCTTTAGGGATGCAAATAGTGATTTCCCTGGCATAGTAAAAAGTTTGCTTCCCTCTTTTTTCTCGACAGCAGATGAGAAAGGCATTACCTTGTTAACGCATCCAGTGCTCGAAAATGAAATTCATAAACATATTGAAGATTCCGGCATATTTAAAGACTACCAGTCACTACTTACTCAGCTTCGCAAGTGCACCAGCACTTTAAAACATTACAAACTTGATGATGTACTATTGTCTTCCAAGATTTCGGAGTTGGATATTCAGACTAAACTTTTCGAAGCTTATCAACAATATTACCAAGATGCGATTCGTCTTGATTTTGGTGACCCTGCTTCTGTATTTGAGCTTTATTTTAATAGTAAAGCCCCTTTTGCGATGTCTGGTAAAAAGAAAGCTGAATTTCCAGATGCCTTTGTTTTTGATGCTACAAGAAAATACCTTGAAAAGCATCCGAATGATATCTTGCTGGTCATATCTAAAGACAGTGATTGGACGACCGCATTTAATCAGATAGAGAATGTCATAATCTGCGATTCTATTTCTAATGCGCTAACTAAAATCAGCAATATCGATAGCATACTAAGTCAAGAAATGCTCAGCCAAATTTTCAGAGGTGCATATAAAGAAATAATTTCAAACGCACAGCAGAACGTTGAATGTGAATGTTTTGAACTTGATGATTACGAAAACCTCAACGAGTTGGAAATTGAGTCTGTAAAGATCGATTGTGTTAGCGATAATTTTATCCCGCTAAAGATTGCCCGTGATAGCTTGCTGCTAAGCACCAATGTCACAATTAAAGTTTCTGGCTATGCTGAAGTATTTGATGAGGAGAACTCAATTTGGGATAGCGTTGACAGAGAATATTTCTATATGGCATATGCTGATATAGATTTCACGGATGCTGAAGCAGAAGTTGACTGCGAAATTCTTATTTCATTTGACTTTGATGATCCCGAAAATACCGCTCAAGTAATGGAATTTCATCTTCTTAATCAAGGTAATATTTGCATTGACTGCGAAGGCGCATCAATTAGAGAGATTGATGAAGAGGAGTTGTCGGTAAGGGTCTTGCGTGAAGATAAAGGGTACCCTCGTAGAAATACAAAATAGTTTTTGTATGTAACTCAAAATGCCGCCTTGAATACTCAAGGCGGCATTTTACTTAATTATTTCTTCTTTCCCCGCTTGCCCTCCTTTCCCTCTATTGGCCGCCCATCACCTTTGCCCTCGTCCATCAGCCTCTTCGCTTCCGCAATCTCCGCTTTCATCTCCACAATCAGCACCTTCAGCTTCTCCTCGCACTCCTCGCGGGTGTGAGCATAGACATTGCGAGCGTGCTTTCTGCCATCGGGCCACTTGGGGGAGTAGCGGCCTTCAAAGAGGTGGTCGTTGATTTCGCTGATGCAGCCGGTGCCAGGCCTGCGCTTGCGGCCCACATAGGGCTTGAAATCGGTCATACTCGGCTTCTCCGCCGTGGCCGGGGCAGTTTCCCGCCCCGGCTCTGAAGCGTCCTCCTGCGGCGCTGCCTTGCCGATGCCGCGGTCGATGTTGGCGGCGGCTGTGAGCCGCATATCGTCGGTGATGTGAGTATAGATGTCCAGCGTGGTGGCCGCCGACACATGGCCCAGCATAGCGGAGAGCGTTTTCACATCCATGCCGTTCTCCAACGCCAGCGTGGCGAAGGTGTGGCGCAGGTCATGGAATCTCACATGCTTGCATCCTGCGTGCTCCAGAATGAACTGCAGTCTGCGCCGCACCACGCCGGGCGTAATGGGACAGTCCTCCTTCACCGGGGACGGGAACATCCAGCGAGAGTCTACCGTCTTTTTATACTCCCGCAGCCTGTCTCTTATACACATCTGACGCTGCATCTTGCGGACAGAGTTCTTTGTTTTTGGCGTGCTGATTTGAAGTTGGCCCCGCACATCGTAGACCTGCTTGTTCACATTCAGCACACCGGTTTTGAAGTTCAGGTCGTCCCATTGCAGCGCCATCAGCTCACCCCGGCGCAGGCCGGTGGCCAAGTCCAGAAGGAAGACCTCGTAGTAGCCCTCGAACTTCGCCTGAATGAGAAACCGCTGTAGTTCCTCTCGGGTCAGCACCTGCATCTCCCGTGCCTTTTTCGGCGGCAGCTTGCAGCCGATGGCCGGGTTCACACGGATCAGCCCATCCTGCACCGCCTTCTCCAATGCGGAGCGGCAGGTGGCGTGGCACATACGCACCATTCGGTCGGACAGCCCTTCGCCGTACTTGTCGGTGAAACGCTTCCGGCCGCTATTCTTGAGCCGACCGTAGAACTGCTGCAGATCATTCTGTGTCAGCTTGTTCAGCGGGATGTCGCCGATCTCCGGGATGATGTGCAAGCGGATGCGGCTCTCATAGGTTTCCTGCGTGGTGGGACGGATTTTAGGCTTGGAGTGATTCTCGTACCAGTATGTCAGCCAGTCCCCGAAGGGCATCTCAGGACGCACTTTCTCTGGCTTCAGTCCGCCGCATTCCTCTTTGAGCCTCTGGAGCTTCTCGACGCACTCCTTCTTGGTTTTAGCAAGGACATTTTTCGTCTTGGGATAGCCGTTATCATCGTAGCCGATGACGATGCGTCCTTCCCACCGCCCGTCCTTGCGCTGCCTTACGGTTCCGTCGCCGGCTTTTCGCTTTCTTGCCACGGTTTCAACTCCTTTCCGAAGATGTCTTCCATGAAGCCGCCCACGATGCCAGAGGCTGTCTTCTGCATATCCGAGGTGACATGGGTGTAGGTGTCCAGCGTGAAGGAGGCATTGGTGTGGCCCAGGATGCCAGACAGCGTTTTGGCGTCCACGCCGCTGGTGAGGGCGTGGGTAGCGAAGGTGTGGCGCAGATCATGGAAACGGATGCTGGGGAGTCCTGCCCGCTGGAGGAGCGTTTTCATGTGGCGATAGGCTGCATTGGGGTCGACGGGATCTTCCGGCTTCACCGGGTCAGGGAATATCCATTGGCTGATGGCATCCACTTTTCGCCGCCGAAGGATTTCGGTCACGCTATGCGGCAGAATGATGGTACGCATACCTTGATTGGTCTTCGTCTCGCCGACGGTGTATTCGCCCTTCCGCTGGCTGTGTAGGGTTCGGCATACCTTCAGCGTACCGGTATTCCCATCGAAGTCGCTCCACTGCAGACCGCAGATCTCGCCGCGGCGCAGGCCGGTCATCAGCTCCGTCTGGAAGAAGTCTCGCCACACCTCGTCCTGCTCCACCACTGTAAGGAAGTCGTCCAACTCCGCACGGGTGAGAATGCGCTTGGGCTTGTAGTTGGGCTTGGGCGCCGTTGTCCCCTCGGTGGGGTTCCTGGGAATGACATGGGCCTGCACCGCGTCTTTCAGTGCGGCGTGGAGTGTGGAATGGATGTGGCGCACCATGGAGTCGGAGAGCTGATGCCCCATCTCGGGATGCTCGTGGATGCGCCCCTCCGTTTTCAGGCGGCGGTACATCCGCTGGATGTCCTGCTGGGAGAGAAGGGAGATTTGCTTGTCGCCCAGCTGCGGCTTGATGTAGTATTCGATGTAGCGGCGGTAGCCCTCGAGGGTGCCGGGGCGCACCGTACCCGCCTTGTACTCCGTGAGCCAGCGGTCCAGCCACTGGCCCAGCGTCATCCGGCTGTCCTCGGTCAGCTCCACATCGCGGTAGCACTCGATGTTCTGGTGCAGCTTGTCCAGCAGAGCCTTTTGCGTCTTGGCGTAGACATGACGGAACAGCGGCTCGCCGTTTTCCCGGTGGCCGATGACGATGCGACCTTCCCAGCGGCCATCGTCGCGCTTTCGTACCATGCCGTCGCCGGCCGGTCTTCGTTTTGCCATGTATTTCACTTCCTTTGGATTCATTTTCTTTTTGCAACACAAACAACTACCACACTTTTCGTGAAATAGCTATCAGAACTTTGAAATGGTTTGCCATTACATCCGCATAGAAAACCCGTGGTACTGCTCGTACTCTTCATCTTCGTCATCTACGGCGTATTCCACCGTGCGGTCGATCTTGCCGCCGCGTTCCAGAATACGCCGGATCTCCTGCTTGCTGTGATGCAGTGTTTCCAGATGGAAGCGGTCGTTGTCACCGGTGTTCATCGCATCCAGAATGGAGATCAAACCGCAGACGGCATCGTCCACCGTAGGCAGGAGTTCACCGTACTCGGTGGCATCGATGCGGCTTTCCAGATACTCACAGCCGCCCATATCGAAGTAGGCTTCCATGCTGCTGCGCAGAAGCGTCTGGTCGAAGAGCTTATTGTCTCTGCATCGGACATTCTCCGGTGTGGTGTAGGTGATGTATTTTTGATTCGCCTCCCATCGCACCTTGTAGCCGTACTCTGCCATGAATGCGATGAACTCCTCACGGGTAGCACAGTTCTCCATAGCTTCCTTAATGGTACGGCACAGCCGTTTCTTCCAAGCAGGAATACGGAACGGATCTGCCTTGCTCTCGGTGAAGGACAAGCCGTACTCCCGGCAGAGTTGGTTGCTGTACTCCTTTGCCTGCTGCATCTCCCTGGCGCTCTGATGAAACTTCTGACCGTTTTCAAAGTTTACCGAGTTCATGATGATGTGATTGTGGATGTGCGCCGTATTCATATGCGTAACCACCACGCACTGGTAGCCCTTGAAGTATTTCGCAAACTTCAACCCGATCTCATGCGCTGTATCAAAATCCAGCGGATCGTCCGGGGCGAAGGCTTGGACGATGTGATAATAGCTACGGCCATCTGTTTTGCGGAACTGTTTCTTTACCGCTTCGAATTCATCCTGAGCTGTTTGAGCCATGCAGTTGACACCAGATATGAGACGCTCCACCGTTTTCTCACGGTTTGTAACATAGTCCAGGATACCGCTCAGACTGCGTGAGACAGCAATGAATTTAATGTTTGCCATGCGTTCCGGTACACCTCCGTAAAGGGTTCATAGTTCACCTGTGTGATACGCCCCTGCCGAGCCATGACCGTGAGCTGGTTCAGGTTATTTCCCTGATAGCGCAACTCCCGCAGGAGCTCATCCATACCTTCAATGACCGTGACCTCACGATCCATAGCCGCCCGGCGCACAAACTCGCTCTCGGTCATATGAGCTGCATCCGCCTTGCGGCGGATGCAGTCCTTTTCCCACCCAGCAACGCGGGCGCGGATAAATTGATTCTTAGCCATGGCGCTCGTTACCTCTGCTTGCCAGCATAGTCATCGTCTCGATCTGCTTAGCCATAGTCTCGTCCCGCGCATGCATATAATAGAACTCCAGCATCTTTTCGACTGCAAAGCACTGCTGCCACTCCGCACAGCCAGACAGTGCGGCTTTGCCCTTGCCGGTGAAAAAGTGATTCAACTCTTCACAGGAGACATCCGCGCCGAGTTGATAGAGCATGGCTTCCCGTACATCGCTGAGCATCTCTTCCTTATCGTACTTGTCCATCATAATTTCATAGGGATTATAGGTGTTCTTCGTCATAATCTTTATCTCCTTTAAATTCATTTTTCTTTGTGTTGATAGGGGTGTGGGCTTAGCCCGCCTGCCGAAGGGGTCGGAACGGGGCAATCGCCCCGTTCCGTACCACGAAGGCGAAACTTGTCATTCTCGAAGCGAGAATTTTCGGCGCTGACGCGCACTTCAGCCGCTCTGCGGCGCTTTGCGGAAAAGGCAGTCATCCCGCTTGGTCAAGCATCCATGGCGCATCACCTCCTTCCGTGCAGAACACGCTGCGGTAGGTACTGACATCCGGCACCATGCCACGCTCCAGCATGATCTCATGTTGCAGTAAGCGCACGCACATTTCCTCATAGACGCTCCGCATCTCGTCGCGGCATCGGCGGGCGAGGGTCTTCTGCTCATCAGTCAAATCACCGCGATGTTCATCGCAGAGAAACAGACGAAGTCCGTCTTCATCAATGGGGTCGGCATGATCCTTGTTCCACGCCCACCGGATGTAGCGTACTGTGTCGTGCGTGCGCTGGAGAACCATCATCGGGTCATGGTCTACAATAAAGTTTGCAATCTGCTGCATCATGCGCTTTCCTCCTTCTTTACGTTGCTCCGCTGCTCCAGCTCAGCCAGGCGCTTTTGCACCCGCGCCCGCTCCACACTCTCCTCCGCCTGCCGGAATTGCCGCTGGTAGTTCTGCTCCAACGCCTCCTGAATGGGACGGATGTTGTAGATGAGACTGCCGTTGCGCACGCGGCCATCCTTCGTGGTGATGGTGCTGGGTTCGGTGCGGATGAGCCCCTTTTCCTCCAGGCCGGCCACATACTTCCGCACGGTGTTTTCACTCAGCTGCACCGCCCGACCGATGGTGCGGTAGCTGGGATGGCACCGATAGGTTCTGCGATCCTCGCAGCGCAGAAGGTAATTGTAGACGGCGATCTCATGAGAGCTGAGTCCGAGATTGAAGACTTCGTTTGGGACAAGGTAGTAGTGCTTGTTCGGATCCCGCTTGGGCCAGCGTCGGAACATCAGGCATCACCTCCTGCCTGTGCGTCTACCCACTGACGGAATTTTTCTTTTGGCACCACGATGCGGTTGCCGATCCGCAGCGCAGGGAAGCCCGTCTCGTGCATGAGCTCATAGGCGCTGGAGATGGACACGCCCAGCACCTGCGCTACCGTGTTCGCGTTGAGGAACAGCGGCAGCTGGTCGTAGTTGGTGAATGTGGATTCTTGCATTGGATTCCTCCTTTATAATTTTTTGTTGAGAGCTGCAAACAAAAAGCTCCCACTGAAAAAGTGGGAGCAGTATCCATATTGCAAATTTGGAACCTCATGATAGAATAGAAGCATGAGGAGGTGAGCCGATGCCGTTGGTGAAATACAGGATCTACGAACTGTCCGCCAGAGCCGTGATCAGCTACGGAAGGCAGCAGGAGGGTACATACGCCTTCCATCTCAGCGCCGCTGAGACAGAGAGATGCAAATCACTTTCCGTGCCTCACGAGCAGGATGATAACGCGCTGTTCTATCAAATCATGTGCGTGCTGCACGGCGATGCCTTCACCGGAAGACCCGGTGGGCAGCTGGTGACTGACCTCTCGGACATCATTTTCTATATGGACTTCTCCGGCTTCTTCGACCGGAGCGGCGCCAGAAAGAAACACCTGATCCGGCAGGAGAAGGCCAGGGCCCTGTTCCGTCCCGAAGGTGTCAGCCTGGACTTTGGCTCCGGGGCACATCGTTACCTCGCCTTTGAGCGTTCGGGCAGCATGAGCCGGCAGGCGCGGCTGGCCTTCATCCGGGAGGATTTTTATGACACGGTGTGCCGCCGCATCATGATGGATATGACCATCGGTGACTGCCAGCTCAGCAAGCTCTATGCCTACAACGGCCTGATGCTGTCCAGCGGTATCCGCATTGACGGCATCGGCATTGACCGGCCCCACCGGGTGGTGGTCATCGACAATCCTACGCGCACAGAGCGGAATGTCAGCGTCATCACCGTAGAGGACGACGGAACGCAGAGCAGTACCCGCAAATATCACCGGGTGGAGAAAAAAGAGGACATCGAAATCACCTGCTTCGACGGCGAGGGGCTGATCTCAAAAGAATATGCCCGCGTCGTGGACGAGAAGCTGTGCGGGAAGAAAGTCCACACCTCATTTCAGATCCGTATGCCCTATGTCAAGGGTATGCTGCACGAGGTGGACTTCAAAGACTTCCTGACCCTCTGCGGGACGGACACCATCACCGATCTGTGGGGCATGGAGCATTCCGTCCGGGATGTGGACGTCATCCTCACCAAGAGCATGTTCAAGGGATACGGCTGGCTCACTGTCAGTGGCATGAACTGGGAGGACTACCGGACGGTGTTTCGCAAGTACCGCCATGCGCTGTACATCACCAATGTGAGCAAGGAGAAACCGGAACAGACCACCGAGCTGAACTATCAGTTTCTGACCACCGTTTCCATTCAGGGTGACGAGTTCCGCCCTGCCGATCTGCCGGACGGCTGGAACCACAGCCCGGAGACAGACGAGCGAAATTGGCTCACCAAGCAGACGGAACTGGCGTATTACAATTTCTGCGCCGATGAATCGTTTCGGCAGAATTTCTTTCTGGAGAAGTTTGAGCGGGTCAGCTGGTGGGAACGACACCAGGGCAAGGACCAGATCCTTGCCGCCGTGCTGAAAAAGAATCCGAGCTTCATCAACGAACCGGTCTATGCCAAGCGACTGGAGGATGAAGCCGATAAAATCGTGGAGCAGTACGCCGTCGGCCGGTTGATCGTAGCGGGAGACAACCGTTATCTTTCCGGTGATCTTCTGGACTTTCTGGCATTTCTGCTCCCGACTGTTCCGCCGCGCAAACGCAGGCAACGGATATTTTACAGCACCGTCATGACCGACCACTTCCCGGAGAGTTCCTTCTATGCACCTCAGGCGGCCTATGCCCATGACGACGCCTGCACGCTGCTACGCAATCCGCACATTGCCCGCAACGAGGAGCTACAGCTTTCCTTCTACGACGCGAAGGAAGAGAGAAAGCAGATGCGGCATTACTATTTCGGGCACCTGACGGATGTGGTGATGGTGGATTCCAATATGCTGGCTGCGGAGCGGCTGGGCGGCGCTGACTACGACGGCGATATGATCAAGACCATATCTGATCCGATCCTGAATGCCTGCGTCCGCCGCAACTACAACCTCTACCGCTACGAGAAACACAAATCCCTCACCAACACAGAGAACATTCCTCTGCTGATGATCCCTACGGCCCAGCCCCAGATCCGCAGTGCCGACGACTGGGAGGCACGCTTTGAAACGGTTCGCAGCACCTTTTCCTCCCGCGTCGGTCAGATCTGCAATGCCGCGCTGGATCGCAGCATTATCGCCTACAACGAAAACTCCGACGCCGAGGAGCGGGAGCGCTGCCGGAAGGAGACGGAGACATTGGCCATCCTCACCGGGCTGGAGATCGACTCGGCCAAGAGCGGCATCCGCCCTGATTTGGATGAGTATCTGACTCACAAAACCGTCAAGCGCAGCGACTTCCTCAAATATAAAACGCTGGTAGAGGAAATGGAGACCCGGCGTGCCTGGTATGAGCTAACCCACGCCGCCAAGGTAAAGGCGTTTTTCAAGAAGGTGGATTGGGGCCAGGTGGACTCCAATGTAGAGCGTCTGCCGTATCTGGCGCAGCAGCTGAAAAAGAACACGCCGCGTATCAAGGCAAGACCCGCCAAGGACGAGGATTTGTTTTCCTTCGCCCAGCAGCCGGACTGGAAAGAGCAACTGAATCCCGATAAGCTGGCGGTGGTGGATGCGCTGCTGCGGGATCACGACGCCTGCCTCTCACGCATCCGGGCCTGCCGCGTTCCGTTGAAGGAGAAAAAGCGGAAGAGCGATGTGGAGCGCATTCTGTATGCCAGAGGGCAGGAGGATGCATACGATCCTGACGAGCTGTACGCTCTGTTCGGCAGCCTGCCGCCGGAAAAGGTGTCTGCTCTGCGGCAAGCCATGCAGAAGCAGGCCTGGCACCTCATGGACGAGGATGCACGGGAGCGTTTCCTGCGGGAATGGCTACCGGAGTTTAACGATATATACGATCTGCTGACCGATTTCCGCTTCGGCGGCTACCGCATCCTCGGAGACATTGTCTGTGATATGGAGGACGAGAACACCGGCAGGGAGAAAAAGCAGCTGTTCCGCGAAAGCGACTCGAAAGCCTTCACCGCCATGATGAGCGCCTTCGCGGACAAATCCGCCTCCCGGAGCTACCGTGATGCGGTGACTGCCAAGTGCCGGGAGCTGCTGACCGCGATTATAAGACCGGCTCTGGCCGTGCGCTATGTGGTGGCCCTCGGCAGACGCGACCTGCTGTGGGAGCTGCTGCCGGAGTACATTGAGAAAAATGTTCTGGAGGTGCGGGATGATTAACGAATGGGAGGAATTCTGCGCATATACCGGAACGGTTTCCTATACCGCCAGCAAGAAGAGCGACACGACATGGCTGGGCCGCTTCACCTTTGCCACAATCCTGGAGTTTGAGGGGATGGCACGGATCTTGACTATCCTGGCCCGCGGGTATCTGTTCCACGGTAAAGACGGAGCGGTCATTTCGGGTGATCCGCATGATCGGATCGACTACGCCCGCTGTGCGCTCTGCGCCTGGTGCAGTGTGCCAGAGGACGGAAAGCGTGTGCAGGGTAAGGAGTGGCAGTTCCAGACAGACTTTTCGGAGCTGCATACAGAGTTCCCGGAGCTGGTGGATGCGGATGGGGTCGGCTGGTTCCTCCGTCATGTGCTCCGCGCGGCGGACTTCATGCTGGCGCACCCGGAAAAGGTGCGCAGCACCTCACTCAAGTATGCGGAGGTTATTCAGTCCAAGTTTGCCGCCGCATGGCGAAGCAAGGTGATGCAATATCAGATCCCGATTTTTGCGTCCCAAACCAAGGGGGCTTGGACACTGCGCTTTGATGATGTCCTTGCCGATGCGTTGGAGCTGGGGCCGCTGCGCAGAGAGGGGCCGGAGCTGCCGCTTGGACTGACAGAGAAAGTAACAACAGCGCTTCCGAAGGAAATTCCATCCGAGGTTGTCTGTACGCTGATCCGCTATTATCTCGCCAACCGGCAGGATGATTGCGAATGGGTCGTCCTGCCGGTGGCAAGCTTTGACGCCTACTTCGGGGACACCAGCTTCAGCAAGAAGTACCTGCCCAAGATCCCGCCGGAGATTATGGAGCGGAGCAGCGCCTTCGGCATCAGCCGGTATCGGATCACGGATGAATATCTGCCCTAACACGCAGGCAGCGGGACAAGCCTATATGGCCTGTCCCGCTGCTTTCCCTGTCCGGATCCTGAAAAATGTTTTCTTTGTCTATGGCGGTGCATCCGTTGAGCCGCCGCCTATGCTCTACTCCTCGTCATCATCAGACCATGAGGAGATCATGTGAATATCGCCGGTGTCCATATCCATTGCCATGTGATTTTCCATGCGCATCATGAGATCCCCATCGGAGTCCATCGCCATGCTGTCAGAAATGCTCATGGCGAAGTCGCCGTCATCGTAGTCGAAAATGTACTTTGACATACCGTGCACCTCCAATTTTAATCATCGTATTCCGGATAGTCAGGCGCCCACTCGGGCATTCAATGCGCTTTGTTTCTGCGGTTTGCATTGTGAGTTCTCTGGTGCGATCTGTGGTTCGGATTCATCTGATTGGCTCGATTGTCAGCGTCAGCTTGATATGCCTTGTTATTGGGATTATGCAAATTTGCCCAGTAATCCAGCTGTGCTTTGGTATGCGTTTTTCCTGATACCTTTCCCATAATCAGCCTCCTTTCTGAACCGAAAAAAGCCCACGCACTTTGCTTCGTGCGTGGACTACGATCATCCGGAAGACCGCTTTGCACGCAACAAAACAAACCCGACGAAAGAACACTTTCTCCGGTTCGATTTTGTGGTGCAAAGCATCGAAACAACAGGGGGACAACGACAGTCAACCAGCAAACTGCTTTCTCAATTCCACAACGAGAATTTGATTGGAATCAATAGTTTCGAGGATTTACATTTTTTTCTCGCTTCATTGTCTATGTCACTGCCGTTCGATATGATTCGTACTCTCATGATACGAACGATCAAAGTTCAGGACAGTCCAACAATTTAGTGCTATCATGATAACATGAATGGGAAGCAAATACAATGGGAAACTGCAAATTTCACCCCATGTCCAATTTCGTGTCTATCAAGTCAATCCGCTGTGAAAGCCGTCCTGACCTAAAAGTCAGGACGGCTTTCACACTTTAGAAATCAGTTTCAACCCGCATACTTTTTGAAGTTCTCGGCTTGTTCCAGAACTTCCTTATAAACATCGTCAATAGTAACAGGCGGATAATCAAACTCGTCCAACAGCAAAATGAGGTCAACTTGCAGATTTGCCTTAATGTCATCACGGGTAGACCAGTCGGTGTATTTAGCTTTGTCATCGACAATAATCTTAATCCGCTTTGACAATTCAATCATCTTATCGTCCGGGTACTCGAACTCATACTTCTTGGCAACCGCCTTGAGAATGTCATAAAAGGCTTTTTCCTCGTAGTCAATTCCCATGCCCTTGAAGGAGTCTTTTTCCTTTTTGAGTTCTTCAAGGAGCTTCGCAAGCTGCTCCGCCACATCGTCAAGAACTTCATTAGCAAAAGCCTCATCACGACGGCGATTGTTGTACTCATCAACAACCCGCTTGAGGCGGTCTGAGAACTCCATGCCCATAATGCGGTTGACTTTTTTATACTCATCAATCGCTTGAGAAAGAAGCCTCTGCAACACTTTTATCTTTGTGTTTGGAAGTTGGATTGCATTGATCTTATCCAGATACTCGTCACTGAAAATATCAACAGAGATGTGCTTTCCCGTCTCAAACAGTTCCTCTATACCATCAGATTGAATTGCACCTTCAAGAAGTTCACGGACACGGGCATTCATTTGTGAAATGTCAGGGGCATCACCCTTTGTGAGTTTGAAAAGAATAGAGCGCACAGCACAGTAGAAGTGCAGATAGTCCTTTTCTTTATCAGAGATAGCCTCACTTGAACTGCATAGGTTGAACGCTTGTTTCATGCGTTTGACTGCCGCCATAAAGCGAGTTTCCAAATCCTCCGTGAGCTGTACATACTCAACAGCCCGATTGAGGCAAGCAAGCTGCTCTTTCGGTGAGCCGTTGAAGTAATCCGTGCTATTGAAGTTGTGGAACATCTGAGCCAAGACATCGAGCTGGTCTTTAACAATCGTGATAGACTGCTCGACGCCTTCAAACTCATCGCTCTCAAAGTTGGTGTATTTCTTGAGGGCGAGATTCATGTTTTTCTTAATGCCGATGTAGTCCACGATCAAGCCCTTGTCCTTGCCGGTATAGACGCGGTTGACGCGGGAAATCGTCTGGATAAGGCTGTGCTGCTGGATGGGCTTGTCGATGTAGATTGTGTCGAGTGCCGGTACGTCGAAGCCGGTAAGCCACATATCAACAACGATGGCAATTTTGAAGTTTGATTTAACGTTCTTAAACTGACGGTCAAACTCCTTGCGATCATCTTTCGTTCCCAGCATTTCATAAAGCTCAGGCTCATCATCTTTATTTCGCGTCATGATGAGCTTGATCTTCTCGATGGGTTTGAGTTCCTTTTTCTCTTTTTCCGTCAGTTGAACCCCGTCAGGGCAAACCTTTTTCTCTGCCCATTCCGGTCTCATTCCAACTATAATCTGATAAAAAGCGTATGCAATCTTGCGATTAGAGCAGACAAACATTGCTTTTCCTGCAACGGTAGCTCCTTCGGCAACGCGGGTCTCATAGTGGTTAATGAAGTCCTCCGCAACTGCGTGAAGTCGGTCAGGATCACCGATGATCGCATCAATATGAGCAACCGCCTTCTGGCTTTCCTCAATCTGATGCTCATTTGCGCCTTCAACAGCACAGCGGTCATAATAATCTTCAATTTCCCGAACCTTTGCCTGATCAAGAGTGACCCGTGCAGCGCGTCCGTCGTAGACAAGGTTGACTGTGATACCGTCTTTAACCGCCTCTGTCATTGTGTAGGCATCGACAACCGGACCGAAGACTTCAATCGTGCCATCTACGGGCGTGCCGGTGAAACCGACATAGGTAGCATTGGGGAGAGAATCGTGTAGGTACTTTGCGAATCCATAGCTTCGCTCTACACCTTCGGCAGTGACCTTGACTTTCTGATCGAGGTTTATCTGACTACGGTGTGCTTCATCGGATATGCAGATCACATTCGCTCTATCCGTCAGAAGCTCCAAGTCCTCGGTGAACTTTTGGATGGTGGTCATGTACACCCCACCGCTTGTCCTGCCTTGAAGTTCCTGACGCAGCTTTTCGCGGGAATCAATGCTCACAACGGTTTCGTCACCAATGTACTTCTTGGATGCTACAAACTGCTTTGAGAGCTGGTCATCCAAATCCGTTCGGTCGGTAATAATCAGGATTGTAGGGCTATGGAAGAATGTACTCTTCATAAGCATTCTCGTGAGAAAGAGCATGGTATAGCTCTTCCCGCAGCCAGTCGCACCGAAATATGTGCCGCCCTTGCCGTCTCCCTCTGGTCTGAGATGCGCCTTAATGTTCTCAAACAGCTTGACCGCAGCAAAATACTGAGGATAGCGGCAAACAATCTTGATGTCTTTATCTGAGCTGTCCGGGAAGTAGACAAAATCCTTAATGACCGCCAAGAGGCGTTCCTTACGGAACAATCCACTTACCATAGTTACAAGCGAATTGATGCCGTCCAATTCCTTGTCATCAGCCTCGATCTTTCTCCACGCATAGAAGAAATCATAGGGTGAAAAGAATGAGCCATACTTATTGTTTGCGCCGTCGCTAATCACGATGAAGGCATTATACTTGAATAGCTCAGGAATATCACGGCGATAACGCACGGTGAGCTGAGTATAGGCATCCACGATGGTTGTGTTTTCTTTGACTGCGCTCTTGAACTCCAATACTACAACAGGAATGCCATTGATGAATACGATACCATCTGGAATGCGAAGCTGGTTGTTCACGCCTTCAATCTCAAATTGATTGACGATCTTGAACACGTTTTTCTCTGGCTCGTCGAAGTCAATCAGTTCAATATAAATATCTTTCTTTGTATGATCTTCGCGGTTGAAGATGAAACCGTCGCAAATCATTTTGCATACAGCTTTGTTCGCTTCATAGATTGTGCCAGAAATAGACCTCAGGCGAAGCACGATACTATCAACTTCGCTGGTGGTAAGTCCCTCTGCGGCGTATCTGTTCAGGAGGTACTTTCGCAAATCATCAACAAGCAGAACCTCGGAGCGTTCACGGTGGATCTGCTCTCCATTCAGATAAATATAACCTTCATCCTGAAAAAGCTCCATGATGGACATTTCAAGAGAGTGTTCATTGAAGTTTGCCATTGCGGTCACCCCTCAGTTTTTGTGTATATTATTCAGATGAATTAAGAATGTAAGATTCTCAGATTAGGTGCCTTCGAATATATTTCAAGAAACGAGTTTGATAATCATCGAGGACATCCTCTTGGAAGCTGTTCTTGATAAACACATCCAATAAACGCCAGTTTTCGGAAGGCTTTTCATCGCAAACCAGATGTGTAATGTTCATGAACACCTGTTCAACCTTTTTGTCATTTTTTTCTTTCTTAAGAGCAAAATACAATGCGTTATAGTAGTGGGGGAGCCAGTTTGCTTCGGAAGCCAGTTTAACGAACTGTCTAATATTGTTTTCATCGAGAAGATAGTCTATTGTGATATATCTCAGTATGTAATGGTCATTCTTTTCGATTTTTTCTGACATGACGTCAAAGCATATGTCACAGTTCCTTAAGTCACAGTATACCGCTTCAGAAAGATTGATTCCTATCATTTTGGTGGAGTTCTCCAACAGATAAGCATCGACATAAGCTTGTCCAACAATTAAGCGTTTCTGTAAGTTGGATAACTCCTTTGCTGGCATATCGTCAAATTCACCCTTTGCAATAGCACCTCTAATCAAAATTCCATTCTGAGAAAACTCTTCTCTGCAAATTATCTGGACTGTATTTACAAGAGCGATTAGCGATTCCTGCATTACATCATTCGTGCTTAGTACTATTGAATCGCTTACAATAAAACCATTTATATTTTCGGGCTGTTGCCGAAAAACGGAGTAAACTGTTGATGAAAAATCTCCAATAAAGTTCTTCGCTTCGTGCTGGGGAATTTGAGCCAGCTTATTCTTGAACCCAAGAATATCCAAAAAAGCTACATACTTCATGTGTATCTCTCCTATAAATGATAATTTAGCGGCTTAGTTTACCAGACGGCTTAAAAGCAAGTCTTTGAGAGTTTCCAATTTCTTGACCTCTGCCTCATTTGAAAGCCTTTGGTCAAAAAATGGCTGAATAAGTGTGTTAAATTTCTCAACCACCTCGCTGGTAGGTATTGTAATCGGAAAACTCTTTAGGTTAGCTTGATTGATTTTAGGCTGTGCTGCACCTGTAACAATGGGAGCCATATTTGTATTTGACAAAAACAGATACAAACTGTCCTCGTTGAAACCTGCTTTTCCTTTGAGAATATGAGCGTGATTATTCGCCCAAAACTTGCCGGTAATATGTTGTAGAAGTGGATGTCCATTTTCATCAACAACATAAATTCCATCTTCGCTTAGAAGAAGGTATTCGCCGTCAAAGATAAAATCATCGACATAATCGACAATGGAAACTGCTCCATAATAGGGATATGCTCGTTCCATATCGGCTCGTTCCAAAGAGGAAAGCGGTTTACGCATTGAATCATAGAGCTCAGCAATATCATCGACACAGCCATTTTTCCAATTTGGAGGACAAGCATCGTCAAACGGCTCAAAATCAACAAACCACGACTTGTAAATAGCCTGTGTTGCAGCCAGTAAATTATCATTTATCTTCCGCTTGAGTTCAATCCTATCCGTGATCGTATTATATGCCTTCACAATACTGTGCTGCTTCTCGATAGAGGGGACGGGCAGTTCAACCTTACAGAGTTCGTCCCAATCAAAGATTTCTCTGACGCTCCCGTGAGACATATATCTTGCATAGCGGTCAAACTCCGGTCGGCTAAACCAAAGCATCAAATATTCAGGGTCAAGTTGCTCGTTGTCAGTGACCTCAAACACGGTATATGAGCTTGAAATGATGCAGTCCTTATCTCTCAGAAGCGCAATCGAAATCTTTTCTCCATTCCGAGATGTAACCGGACCATACGCAAACTGACCGGTACGAACAATTTTGTAGTTCGACAAGTCTGTCCCGACAATATTGGCAATAGACGGGATGAATTGCTTGCTGATGCTAACACCAAGCAAGTAATCAACTTTCAGCTCTTTGTTCCGCTCGTCAACGGGTTGAATAAAGTCTCCAAGCAGCCTATATCCTTCTTTCATTGTGACACCTCACCCTATGTATTTTCTGTGTGCCAGCTTGACATTTTGCTGTTTGACCATAGCGTAGTGCATAGTCGTGTCGATTTTCTGATGCCCTAAGAGCTGCTGGACTTGCTCTATGGGCATTCCTT
>ENA-OZBR01000418-OZBR01000418.1-human-gut-metagenome-genome-assembly--contig:-NODE-418-length-19627-cov-5.885142_pt1 | contig 19627 bp, 20 predicted proteins | sample MGYA00243981_ERZ653524 | MGnify/ENA primary metagenome ERZ653524 (study PRJEB26926, sample SAMN06165084) | human gut metagenome | biome: ENVO:00009003; feature: ENVO:2100002; material: ENVO:00002003...
TACACTTCTAGCTTCGTCGGCAGCGTCAGATGTGTATAAGAGACAGATATAATAATAACCCGCACGCCTTAGTTTGAATGAATATAATCTAACTCTCATATCCCCTACCCCTTTTCTCTCAATGAAAAGTGTTCTTCAAACAAAAAATGGGCAGAAAAACGCTCTACTGCGCTTCCTGCCCTTCTTAAGATTGATATTATGATTGAACCTATTGAACTCTCTTCTTCATGCGCTCCCTAATCCAGCAAGCCGCAAAGGTTGCCAGGGATAACAATACGCAATCGCCAGCGAATAATCTTATCTTGTGCCATGTGCTCGCTGGCTTCTCTACCTCCTTGGTCTTGTATCGGTTCACGTAATACTTTACCTTTATGGTGTCTGTTACTAAAACGTATGTATCGCCAACGATGGTGTCCGTCTTGGTTGTCGTCTTCCATCTGGTGGTCGTAAGGTTGTGCCACCGCTCCTTTATGATGGTATCGCCCTTGATGTAAACCAGCACGCTGTCCTGCTTGAATATGCTGTCGTGCTGCCGGGTGTCCTGCCAGTGGATCTGTCGCTGGTTCACGCTGTCACGTCTTACACTGGTGTGTGCGCTGTCGTGATAAATCGTGTTATTTTGCGCTGTTTTAGCGCAGGAACAGCCAAAAATCAAAAGTGGGGTAATTATAAGCATTGCGAGAAATAACGCCGCAGAACGCAAATTTCGCCCTTTTCTTGAATTTTCCATACTTTATAAACGTTAGATTGATGTGTTTATTACGCAAGAACCTAGATTTTCAGGGCTTCCTTGGCTCGCTTCAAATACTTCTCGCAGGCTGCCAGTCCATTGTAGCCTCCGTTTATCTTCCTGCGGATAGCCTTCAAGTCGTCTTTGTCTGCCAACTCATTGCATCCGAAGGTGTCGAATACCCACATCGAGGATTTCGTTGCTCCAAGAGACCGCTCCAGAAGTTCGGGACTGCCCACAACATCGAAGCCGCAATAATTGGCATACTTCCGGTAGTTGGCTCGCCCGGTAATCTGTATTAATCCCCTGCCCTTATACTTCACGCCATCGCCCTGCTGGGTGTTGCCGAGGTCTTTCCTGCCCTCGTAGGCTCTGCCGCTTGCCAGTTCCTTGGTGTATCTGAGCTCACCGGATTCGTGGGCAATCTGTGCGAGATAATGAGCCATCCTTAGTGGGGTGTTGATGTGGAAATCCTCTGCCCATCCGTTGATGATTGGAAGGTAGGTGTCTGCCCTGCTGCCTGCATTCGGCATTACCTTTAAAAGCTGCTCTCTAGTTATTCTCATCTTTTTCTCCTCCTTCATTCTGTTCTTGGTTAAGTAATTGTATCAGCGTCTTTGCGATGTCTTCCTTATTCTCCAGTATTACCTTCATCGTGCGCTCCTGCTTGCGTATCTCTGCTTTTTGCCATGCCTTCTCACGTATCGAGGTAAACTCACAGAAGACGCAATACGCTGCCCACAGCATCGAGAAAATCGGGACTTGAAGGTTTGCGCAGGCTGCGATTATGTCAATGCAGACGGTTGCCATGAATGGGGAGAAATACTTCCTCGCTTTGTCGCACGTCTTCTTCAAGCCGGTGCTGGTCGTGGCTTCTCCGTTCCGCTTCGCCTTCCTTACTCCGAAAATTAAATCTACCACCATAGCGACAAGCATTGCCGCCATACATAGTGAAACGATGAAAGCGAACCGATATAGGTGCTCCACCGCAAAAGTCTGAATTACTTCGCTCATATCAATTTATTTTTTTGGGTTTATTCCAATTTTTCCCAGTCAATGGTAACGCCCTTCCCGATGATGTCTGCCGTCCACCTGCAGAATGCCATACCCTCGTATCCGTCCGGATCACTGGCTACGGCAATAGCATACTGTACGCAGTCGCTCTCGGTCTTGATTACCTTCGGATAGAAGTCCGCATAAGCCATATTAGCCAAATAGAGAATATCCCCGATTTATCGTCCATCATGTCAAGCATCCTGCTTAACTCGACAACGATGTCGTAAATTTCCGTGCCGACACGCACCGCTGTGTTTTCTCCAACCTGCGTTGCATCTCGTATCATCTCTGCCATACGGAGCATTTTTTGAATATCCTCGTTCATAACTTATTTGCTTTTAGTTGCCTATTGCGTGAATGTGTGACCTCGTTCCTCGCTGTGCCTTCACTTCCCCTTTCGTGGTGAATGCCTTGAGGTATTCGAGTGCATCTGATAAATATCTTTCTGCCATATCCAATATGTCGTTGTACTGCTTGTTGCTCGATACGTCTTGAACATGGTCTGAATAATCGTCTCTGTGGCGCATTCCACCTGCTCGGCTTACAATTGTGCCATCGGCACGAAAAAGCCTCGCATACGTGAAATAAGCGAGTGCCTTGCGTATTCCGCTGGTGTACTTCTGCACCTTGGTTTCGTCTTGGCTGCAATCGCCCTCCTTCTTGGTGGTGTATTCGCCACCGTCCAGGAAAGTTGCAGGCTGGAAATCGGGCAATACTGAATCGCCCCACTCTCCCTGCTCGGTTGCTGCCTTGAACCGCTTCCACCCGATGGCTGGTATGATGTTCGCATCTTCGCATTCACGAATGTATGCGTTCACCTCATCCTCATCTAGGTGTGTGCTGGTCGGTCGTGCCAGTTCCCGGAACTGATCAACCGTGATAAGTTGTTTTCTTTGTTCTCCCATAGGCTCAATAAATTAGTCTATCGTGTTATTACCTGCCACCTCGCTGCTGATATACTTTAGCGGCTGTAGCTTAGGGTCTAGGTTCTGAATGGCTGGGTCGTGCCAGCTGTTGAAAATCTTCTTGAAGGCTCGCTCGATGAATCGCTGCTCGGTCGTCACTTCGCCTGCATAGTATTCGTAAGCGTCCTGCATAACTTGTCCACTGAATCCCAGCTTGCCAATACGGATTGAGTAGAAGAGTTCTTGATGGAACTGTGCGTAGATGCGTTCGATAACGCTGCTGTCTGTCACGGAAAACTCCTTGTCGAAGTTCTTCGTAGGGAAAGCCACTACCTTCGGTTCGTCTTCCTCGTTCTCCACCTCGACCGCAAGAATCTTCGCTGTGTTCTCGTCCCCTTGGAACTGCAAAAGGTCTTCATCTGAAATCATCTGTCCGCTCTCCACTTCTTCGCCTTCCTCATCGAACTTGGGCACGCCCTTCTTAGTTACGAGCATACACGATACGAGGAAGTTGTTGCGGACGTTTCGCATCTTCACGTTTCCCAGTCCCTCATCGGTCGAAATCTCCGTGATGGCAGAATCGTAGCTGGCTGTCGGATAGATAAACTTTCCGTCTAGACTCTGCCACAGAATCTGCCCCTTGTAGCTGTCGATGCCGCCAGCGTTCTCAATCTGTTCAAGAACGATGTCGGTGTCAGGATTGAAGACGTTGATGCGCTCTATGGTCTTCTCGTTCACCATCAACCGCTTTCCGTTCCTCGTTTTCTTCTGCTCCCAGTCGGGGTGCAACAAGACGTGCGCCACGCTCCCCTTGTCGTCCGTCTCTTCAAGGCGGCAATTTTCAAAGGGTACGTGGCTCACGCTCGACACCTGCCCTAGAACGTTGTAGTTTACATGAAGGGCAAAGCCTCCAAAGCGTGCGAGGTCTTGCGCTACGTTCCGGAGCAAATCGTCTGCCGTGTCCCCCTGTGGGTTCATCGCTAACGCTGCTAGAATGTCGCTATCAAAGCCGTAGCCCTCAATGAATCGGGCATATCGGTTAAGGCACAGCATTGCCGTACCGCTGGCTTCCGTGATGCGTGCGAGGTTCTGCGGATATAGATTATCATATCCGTATGCCTGCATCTTGAATCTGCTGACGTAGCCAATATCAACCCTTCTCTTTGGCTTTTTAACTGTCTTAACGTTCATACTGCTCGTGTCGATTTACTTGTTGTTTTGTTACTCTTCCTTGCCTGCTTTCTCGGCTTGGTCGAGGTCTTTCTTCCTGTCGCTGCCTGCTGCTTTTCCGGCAGGATCTTTCCCGGTGGTATCATCTGCACCGCTGTCGCTGCCTGCTGGCGGCTGCTTGTTCTCGATGAGTTCATCGCTGGGTATCTTCTGAAAGTAGCTTTCCATGTGTGGGTACTTCGTCAGATATTCATGCGCTACCTTGTCGGTCAGGTTCTCATTAGTGAAAATCTTACCATGGTAGAAATCCGGGCAGGAAATGATGAAACCTGCCTTCATAGCGTAATTACATGTTTTTGGCATTGCCTTTTCTTTTTTGAGTTTTAAATAAATTTCGATTAAAGCATCGTGGTAACACTGCTGGCAGGTTGTCGGTACAAACCGCTTGTGCGTTACCTCAAAATAGAGAGTTTCAATAACTGCCTTGTCGGTTGCATCAAAGGGACTGTCGAAACGTGCCTTCAACTCCCAGACCTTGGCTGTTGCTTCCTTGTATGTCATAGGCTACTCTGATGCTTCCGTCAGAAGGCTCTTATACTTGGCTGCTGTGGTCTCGCTGTCTGTGTCGAAGAAGAAATAAGCTGCCTTCGGTACGCTCTCCTCTTCCAGCGTGATAAGCCAGCCACCCTCGGTATCGTCAGAATACTTGTCGTTTTCGCCTGCGCTTGCCTTCAAAGCCTGCGCATATCCGAATACCTGATACTCTGCCTTTCCTTCCGCTCCCTTCGAAAGGTTGCGAAGGATGATAACAAACTTTCCGTTCGCCAGTCCGTCAATGATATTGGCGCAAACGTCTGGTGTGTTTGCCAATACCACGACTGCTACGGTGTTCTTCCAGCTGTTGCGATACGTGCCAACGGTCAACTCGGTCTTGGTTCCAGTAAATGGCTTGCTGCCTTCCTGCCGGATAGCGTATGCTTTCTTGCCAGTCTTCAAGACCAATGTTTTAATTGTATTGCCTTCGACAACTGACTTGGTGAAGTCGATGTCGTCTCGGTTGATGATAAGTCCATCGCCCTCCAGTCCCTTTGTTACTTGGTCTTCGCAAGGGATGATGATGTCCTGGGCGATAAGGCTCTCGCAAGTTGTTGCCATATTAATTCGTTTTTAATTGTTATATCCCCAACACCGTTTTGTGGGTGTTGAGGATTGTCAAAATAACTTAATACTAAACTGAAAATTTGGAGCGATTAGTAAGCTGCATGGATCATGCCCTCTTCGAGGAGAGCCGTGCCAATCTTACCGGTAGCATAGAGATAGTTTCTGCGCTCCTTCTGGTCGAACCAGATGTCGAGGTCGCTAATGAGTGCATCGGCATCAGTGCCCACCATAAGGTGCTTAGGGTTACAGAATACCGCACGGTGTGGAAGGTTGACTGTCGTCTTGCCCTTCTCGTATGCCTTAATCATTCTGTCCCAGATGCCGACACGTGCAATCTTCACTCCGTTGTAGGTCGCTACTTCGAATCCATCGAACAACTTCTCCCATGGCATAATGTCGTGGTAGGTCTTCTTGAGGTCGTAGGTCAATGCGTCAGCAAGCGAGCGTGTCATGAGCAATACGGCATCGCTATCGTCTACGATACGTGTGTCTGCATCCATCAAGATTGCGTCTACGACTTCTGTAGCTGCACCCTTCTTTCGCAATGCTGAAACCTGCTCTGCTGCCGTGTCCTCGCTGTTGGCTGCGATGGTTGTATGGTTCTTTGTCGCTGCGGCTGTAAAGATGCGCTTGAACAGACCGTCACAAACGTTGAACATGCTAACGTCCGACCCTGCTGTCAGCTTTCCGCCACCTGAACCTGCAAGTGCTGCCGCCTTGTCGCCAAACCAGCCGAAACGCCAAATCATCTGCTGCATGGCTCGCTGGAGTACATCGGTGTAGATGGTCATAAAGTCGGTGCTGGTAAGGTCGCCAATCTCTGTACCAGTTTTAAGGCTGTATTCTGCGATTGAACCCTTCAATGCTTCGTAGCAAATCTTGATAGGAATCTCCCACTGTCCGAGTTTCCAGCGCTTCTGAGAGTTGGCGATACCCTTCTCTTCATAGGTAGGGTCGCAACCGCCACCCTTCTTTCCGACCATTTCCATCTCACCGATAAGTGCGATTGGATCATCGTTCTTGACCTTCATGACGTTCACGAATGAAGATAAATCCTCATCTTGGTAGAAGGTTTCCTGCACGGCATCCTTGATGCTTGCGAGGTTTTCTGGCTCGAGTTTAAGGTTCTCAAGCTGCTTTTTTGTAAATTCTGCCATTATTTTCTTTTGATTTAATGGGTTAATACTTTGTTACTTCTTGCCCTTTTTGTGGAGCTTTGCAAGTCTCTCCTTGATAGCGTTCTTGCCTTCCTCGACAGCGTTCACGTTGTCGCCTGCGCCCTTGCCGCTTGGCTGTCGCTGCGCTGGCTGGTAGTGGCTGCTGTAGCCTGCCAACACCTTCTCAGCACCGCCTGCCATCTTCACGGCATTCAGGATGCGCATGTCTTCCTTGCTCTTTGCGAGTTTCTGTGCGCCTGCCAGCTGCGCCTTGGTTTCGTTCAACTGCTGTTTGAGTGCTGCTACCTGCTGCTTCAACTTGGCTACAGTGTCGTTGTCGGTGCTTGATGCGCTGCCGCCTTCACCGCCTTCACCGCCCTCATTGTCGGTGTCGTCCGTATCGGTGTCGTCTGAGGTTTGAATTTCGGTAATTACACCGTCCTCTACAACGATTGTCTTACCGTCCGGCATTTCAAACGTTCCGTCCGGACTTGCCTTGTCGCCAACTTGTGGATCTCCCTCTTCACGCTCAACGGTCAGAACTTGACCGTCCGATGTGTTGAGTTCCATCGCCTTTGGCTCTGCCTTGGCTTGTGGCTCTGCCACCGCCTGCTCTGCTTCCTCCAGTGTCTTCACGCCCAACTTGGCGAGAATCTTGTCGAGGAGAGAAGCCTTTACTTCTGTCTTTTTCTCCATTGCTTTTGGATTTTGTTGTTTTGAATTAATAAAATTTTCTATGTTGCGTTTTGATGCGCTTGCGCTGAGTGCTGGAACGGTGCTGCTGATAAGACCTAGGCGCAAAGCCTCACTGGTGTTGATGAAGATGTCCTTATCCATCAGTGCTTGTATCTCTTCCCTATCGCACTCGCACCGCTCTACGTATGCGTCCACCATCTTATCCTGCCACATCTGCATTTCCTCGCCCAGGTTCTTCAAGTCCTTTGCGTTAAGCTGGTCGCCCAACCCCCAGCCGGGAACCCATGGGTTGTGCAGGAGGAAGGCTGCGTTCTCGTATGCCTTTCGGCTCTCCTTTGGTGCTGCGAGCATGATGATTGTTGCCATGGATGCTGCCTTGCCCTCAACGGTGCATGTAATCTTCTTGCCGCTCTGCCGCAGTCGGTCATAAATCGCCCAACCTTCGACCACCGAGCCGCCATTGCAGAAGATGCGCATATCGATGGTGTCATCATCTTTCGGTATGCTTGCTGCAAAAGCATCTATATCCTGAAAGCATACGCAGTCGCCACCCCACCATTGATACCAAAACTTGTTGTCTTGGCTGTCGATGTCGTTGTATATTCTGAGTTTTGCCATTGAATCGTGATTTTTTAAGTTTTAAAACGCTGCAAAGATACGATTATTTTTGGTATGTTTATCTCGTAAGCAGTTAATTTTTCTAAACAAGCCAAAATTTTGCGCTCTAAGCGGCTTTTATTGCCTTGGGTGTGTAACTTTACCACCTTCGACAGAAAACCGCTCAGAACGCAAATCTTGAAGAAATAACTAACATTTAAATCCTGCCGATATTCTCTATAGTCTGCACTCTCCGCTGGGTGCGGTTTATCTCCTCCACGCTCACTACTGGCTGTGGAGCCATCTGATACCCTCTAGCTACAGCTGCCGCCAGCATATCCATGCCGATGTTGCTTCCTCCGTTGTTCACTACGATAGGAACACCACCGCCTAGCTGGTTGAATGCCGAGAGAATAGGGCTGAACATCGAAGTCGCCTTGGCGGTCATTACGCTCTCGCCATTGGAAAGCCTTGCCGGGATGCTGTCGCTGGTTCCAGTGCCCGAGCCTTGGACGTAGCCGCCAACTGAAAAGCCCTTGACGAGTGCTTTTGCTCCTGCAAATGCTGCTTTAAGCAATGCGAGTTTCGCTGCTGCGTCTGCCACGCCTGCCCATCCGAGTTTAGCTAAGCCTCTTCCTAGGATTTCAATGTATTGTGCCTCCATGGCTATCTCTACGGCATCCAGCAAAGAGCTAAGTAAAGATTTCAGAAAAGAATGAAAAGATTTATCTTCACTATTAAAGAAATCGACAAAAGCATCTCCAACTGCCAAAATATAGTTTTTCATGTTTTGAAGTTGTTCTTCTGTAAACTGCTTCTTTTTATCATTCTCATTCTTTTGTATTTCCACGTTAGTATCGCTCAGGTCTTTCTGGAGCTGTTCCTGCACGGCTGCATAGTCCTTGTATGCGTCCAGCTTGCTCTGAAGGAAAGCCTTGTATCTCTCCAGCTTGGCTGCATCGTCTTCCTCTCCAGTGCCACCGTTCATGATGTCCGCATCCTTGCGTGCCTTCTCTGCGTCCTCGAACTCCTTGTTGAGTTCGTCCACAATCTCCTTGGCTTGGTTCTTCAAGTCCGCTTTCGCCTTAATCATGATGTCGAGAAGTTTTGCCTGCATTTCCTGCGCTTTGTCTGCTCCGATTTGCCCTGCCGCCACGTATGCGTCAATGCTTCTTGCCACCATGTCCTTCTCCAGCTGTTCGAGGTCGTTGCTGTAGTCTCGCTCGTTGTCGTACATACCTGCGAGGTATCGCTTCTTTGCGTCCATTACTTGCTCGTTGTACTTAAACTGGATAAGTGCAATCGCTTCCTGCAATTCCTTTTCCTGCTTCTTCCTGCGCTCTGCCTCTGCCTTGGCTTCCGCTTCTTCCTTGGCTCTCTGTGCCTTAGTCTTGGAAGTGCTGCCCTTGGCTGCTGGTGCCGTTCCCTTGTTTCCGTTCGTTGGCTCGCTGCTGGTCGCTCCACCGTCTAGGTTCGCAAGTTTCAGATGGTTCAGTCTTCCATGGACGGTGTTTTCGAATCCGTCTGCGAATGAGTTTCCGAAGTCTGCGCCAGTCTGCTTAATATCCTTCCATCCTTCCTTTATGAACTTGGAAAGGTCGAATATCTCCTTGAATCCATGCTGTGCCTTGGAAAGGTCGAACGTTACGATACCCTCCAATATATCGAGCGCACCCTTTAGGCTTCTGCCGACTTGTTTCATTGCATCGATGATAAGGTTTGCAACGCCCTTGACTGCCGACCAAACGCCACGAAAAGCCGCCCCCAATGTCTGAATAACTCCACGCAAAAGAAGGCTCTCGTTGTACCAGTCGATGAAGTAGTTGATTGCCTGCACAACTCCCTTGATAAATGCCGTAAGTGATTTCTTTGCAATCGTGCTCAACTGAGCCTTCATGGTCTCGAATCCACCCCCGGTGTAATCAAAAAGAGAAGCCATTGCGTCCTGCAATTCCTTGGTTGCGTTCAATTCGTCCTCTTGCGCCTTGGCGAGATCACCGGACTTTGCCTTCACTTTGTCCATATCAAGTTCGATATTACCGAGCATTTCAATATACGCTAGTCCGGCATCCTCTCCCGGACCACCGAAGATGTTGGCAATTGCGCTACCTACAGCAGCACTTGACTGTGGGAGTTCCTTCAACTTATTAGCCACCTCTTGCATAACCTGGAATGTGGTCTTGCTTCCGTTCTGCAAGTCCTTTTGAACTTGCTTGGAAGAAATGCCTATTCCGTCAAGCGCAGCAGCCGTAGCGGTTGTCATTTCTCGCAGTCGTATATTTCCTTCCTTGATGGTATCAACGCCCTTGTCGCTGAAAATTCCCTCCTTGGTCGCTTGCGTTGATATTGCCACCATTTCCTCTGCACTCAGTCCGGCTTCCTTGAAGTATCTCGGGTATTCCTTAATCGTATCGAGGAATTCTCCGTTGGCGTTTGCACCGCTCACAAGTCCGTCCTGCATAATTTTCAAACTCTCAGAAACGGAAATGCCGAAAGCCTTGCTCATCGTATTAGCAGACTGCATCGTCTCCGTGAATTCCAAACCGAATGTATTGGATACCGCAAGAACCTCGTTGCGCACGGATTTCATCTCGTTTCCGGTCAATCCGGTGAACTGCTTCGTCAGTCGTGTGGCTTCCATCAATCCCTTGTTGTAGTCATACCACCACTTGAATGCCATTCCGACACCAGCCACACCTGCCATGGCGAGGAAATAAGGGTTGGTCAATAAGGAAAGAGCCGTATTTTTCAACGCACCAAACTTTACCTTTAGGTCTTCCACTGACTTTCCCATTTCCATAACCTTTCCGATTCCAGTATCATTGACAACATCAAAACCGAAAAACTCGGTGTTCTGCAGGTCGTCAGCCGCCTTCATCATGGAATCGTAATAGCTGCCGACACTGCGCTGGAATCTTCCAGTAGCCTCCTCAGCCTCTTTCAGCTCCTCTATCAAGTCTTGGATATGCTCCTGCATCTCCTGACCCTTGGAACTATCACGCTCGGCACGGCTCATCTCATCGTAAGCCTTGGTGGCATTGGAAAGCTGGGCACGCAGCTGCTTCAAGCTGCCTTCCTGCTCGTTCTCTGTGCGCACGTTGTTCTGGATCTCCTTCCGCAAGGTGCGCACGTTGTACTGATACTCCTTGATGGTTGCGTTGATGGCTTCCGTCTGCACCTTCATCTCGTTGGTCGTGATGGTCTTGTCTTTTTCCTGCTGCTGCAAGTCCTTGATGCTTGCCTTCAACTGGTCTATCTTCTCTTTGTATCTGATGATGCCATAGATTGCATCCTCGTACTTGACCTTGATGTCAAGAATCTGCTGTTTGTCTTCACTTACCATAGTTCTTTCTTTTTAGTTGTTCAACTCTATCATTGTAACCTCGCAATATCCGCTGTTTGTTGTCTTGATTTCGAGAACCGCAAAATACGCTCCATACTGGGCAAGGTACACTGGCTTCGTCTCGTCAAAATCCAGAATATCCAAGTCCGACAGATTGAGCCGCTCTGTGATTACGTGCGCCTTGGCGATGCTTGCTGCAAGCTGCTTGTACTTCGTATCGAAGATGTTCTGAAGGTCAATGTCGAATCGCAGTGCCGCCTGCTCCTTGTCATCCCTAAGCGTCATTATTCGCTCCTTGCATCCCTTATACTCTCCACCATTCTTCATGCCGAAAGAATCCAGTGTTCTTATCGGTATGCGATTGTCATCGCTGGCTGCAAAAGGTAGCGTCCACGTGTCCTGCTCATAGTCCAAAGTCTGGTTGCTGATTACGAGGTCTGCATCATAGTCCCCGGTTGTCTCTTCGTCTTCCTTCCACTTGTAGCGGTTGTGTTGCATAAAGTCTGAAACGGAATACTCGCTTTTCCGTGGTGCACCTTGGCGGTCATACGGAATGAGTTTTCCGCTCCAGTCGTAGGCGTTCGCCTTGTTTGCCCAAACTCTGGTAAACATGATAAACTGCACTTGCGTGCTGTTGGTCAGTTGCCTAGGGAACGAGCCAGTTATCAAAGCCAGAAACTTAATGAAGTTTGTTACCTCGATTTCAGGCAGGTTTATGCCGATAGGGAAACTTCCACCAATCGGAACGCTGTCCCCACTCTTGACGCTCGCAGTGATTTTGCCGCCATAAACGGAAGGCATGTTGACTGTATTTATTCCGTGCATGATAGTCTCAAACGTCAATACATCGTCCTTCTTTAGCGATATAGTGTTTGTCCCTGCCGAAAGCAAATAAAGATAGCCATCGATAGCATATCTGCGTAGTACGACCGGGTACTTAACCTGTCCATCCTCGTACTTCAAATCTCCGAACTCGTATTCCTGCGTGGATGCCTCACCTCCGGTGGTACTTGGTGTTGTTACGGTCATTTTCACGCCCATAGGCAACTGAATCTCCGCTGCGTCTTCAAACTGATGTCTGACGTAGTATTGCACTTGCACATCAAAGGTCAGTTCGCAATCCTTTGTTATCGTCAGTTTCTGCACGTCTTCGCCAGTGCTTGGCGATACGGAAGTTATGGAGTTGCTTATGGAAAGGGTGAGTGCTCCCAGTCCGTCACGGCTCTTAACGTCTGCGGTCAGATTACCGATGATTGTCTTGTCGTCTGCCTTGTTGTTGATTATAGGCACAACGAGGTTGTTCAACATCTTCTTTGCTTCATCATCCTGCCAAACGAAAGATACGCCCGACTTCCTCGCTATCCTTGACAATAGCCAGTTTACGGTCACACATGGCTGCAAGAATTTTGGGGACGTTTTATATTCATCCACCGCCACATCATCGCCTACGAAATCCTCCTTATTATCGCCATCTATCATTTCATGCATAGGTGTCAGCCCGGTAACTGATAGCGACAGGGTGCTGTAATATTCGGCAGGTGCATTCACTACGAGGTATGCAGCTCTAGCCTCTCCTCTGATGGTGTATACTTCCAGCGTCTCATCTTCTCCGCTCACGGATATAACCCGCATGTACTTATCCAGTACTGCATAGCTTCTGTAATCGCCCTTTCCTTGCGCTTGCACATTTGCCGTTGATGATGGCAAGAAAGGGATAAGAGCACAGATCATGTTCGATGCGCTCTCTATATTTCCGCTTATATACTTTCCGACCTCTGTACCTGTTCTGATGCGTCCACGGCTAGGCGAGTATTGTGTCGTGGTATATTTATTCCTCTGCACCAAATTAATGCCAAAGTTATCTTTGCTCTCAATTCGGTATGGATTGTAATAAGCAAAGAATATCCCATTGCTCACGGCTTCCTCCCTGGTGTTTGGAGTGTTGTACTTTTCAAAAAGCACTCTGTCTGTCACTCCCAGTTCGTTCAGTTTCATTCCGCTCTCTAGTAGCTTCGTGAACGCTGGCATTATACCCCAATAGATTGAGACATCGATATTTTCCTCGATGCTCAGAACGTTCAAACGTCCGTCCTTGATAATTTGTACACCTCCACGGAAAAAACTGCACTTATGGAAAATATAGGGGTATCTGCTGCCGCTCTTCGGTCTGTCCGCTTGCTGCAAAACTGAAAGGTTGTGAACAGTCCGTGGCAACTGGATGGTGTACGTGTAGTTCGAGGTCATTTTCGTGACGTCACGAAAAAGGTTGCTCTTGATGTCGAGCACCACATCGGTGTTCTCCGGCAAGTCCATCAAAACACCGTCAATGTAAAGTTGCTGGTCTATCATAGTCTCTGAACGTTAATGTTGTTAATAATCATTTCGCACACGAAATCCTGCAAGCAAGCTGTGCTCTTCGTGTAGCTTCCTGCCTTGATTGTTACGCTCATCCACATGTCTTCCTCTTGCGTCCAGACTCCCCCTAGGTACATGTCAACGACTGGGCTGCTGGCTAGGTCTTGTAGCATATCGAACGTATCACTGTCAACCAACGGAGCACAAAGTTTGATTGAATCCGTACGCTCGTATCCCTGCCTTCTGCCGTTTGCTCCGAGGTAGCCGTATAGGTAATCGTCTAAATTGTTGCGTATGAAACTCAGGTCGCTGGCTATTTCCCTCGTTTCCTCCCCAGCCGCAAAGAGCCAATAGCGGATGAATCCGTGCCGGTCAATCCAACGCAGATAGATACCACTCTCAGCATCGTCTCTGTCGATGCGTAACAATAGTGACTGCTTACCTCCGGTGGTTAATCTGAAAGTAAGGTCGAAAGTATTGTCAAACGTTCCCTGCTGAATCTCTCCATCATAATCGTATATGTTCCAGTATTTTGCACCACTAGGCAATATGCCTGCGTAGAAGTCCACCATACAGTTAATAGAAATCTTCAGTAGCTTATTTGGTGCTCCCTCGTAACCGATTAGTAGTTTAGTGTTCAACTTGCTTAAGTATATGCCAAAGGTGAACGGATAATGAGTAAACCATGTAAGCCGTTTGTAGCCGTTCCACGTCTCCCCATACTTTGGTGCGCCCCAAACTATGTTCGTGGTGAAGTCGACGCTCGCAAGCTGTACGTTTCCGTCATCGTATGCGTTTACCTTGATACTCACGAGACGGTTTAGAATGCTGGAATCACAGTCTATCGTCCAATCGTAGGCTGCATTGATATGTCCGTCAAAAAGAGCTTGCACGTATGTCTTGAAGTCAGTTATACAACTGCCGTTAAACGTTTCCACATTGTAGGAACGTTCTATGTTGATATGTCTGATTATTACCTCAATCCACGATAGGTTGCTTCCGCTCGCCTTGATGATGCAAGGCAAGAATGCGAATCCTACAGCGTCCGGGTATTGAATCGTGATATTGTTTTTTGTCGTCTGTCTCATACCGTCTCATTGTTAAGTTTTATACTTCCCACCGACTGGTGGATTAAGAAAATAAGTCGCTGCCCAAGCCGCTTCATTGTGTCTGGAACGACGTTGCTGTATACGTCAGCCCTGCCGCCAGTCCGGTGCAGCTTAGACCCCTTGTTGGCGATGGTGTGTGCGATTGCTCCTGCCATGCTCATGTCGCCACGCTCTTGTGGTGTATACTTGTGTGCCCGGTCGGTCTTGTAGGGTATAGGTGTACCGTGCAGCCCCTTGTCCTTCATCCACTGCCGGATGATGCTACGGAAGCCGTATGGTATCTTTCCTGCCCTTCGTCCGGTCTCAAGCACCCCGAATGGCTTGTGTCCCCAGAGGATGGTTTCTTCCTCGCTGGGCTGCTCCACCTTTAGGCTCGCTATGGTGCGCCCCGATGCGTTCTGTCCGTTGATACGAATGTGGTTGATGATAAGCTGCCGTGCTCGCTCCACTTCCTCACGCATGATGAGCGATGCCGCCTTGGGGTCGAATTGAATGCCTCCCTTGCTCATACCTCACACCCTCCTATGCTCTGTGTCAGCTGAAGGGAGTACATTACGCCCGACACGATCGTGCTCAAGCGCTCGATGATTGTCTCGTAGTACTGCTGCCCCTCCAGCGGTTCGAACTGGTGCGACTGGTTGATGGCTCGTATCATCCTTGCCCCTGCCACCTTCATTCGGTCGATGCACTCTCCGTTGTCTTCTCCTTCCGCTCCCCTCGGTACGGTGTCGAGATAAGCCAGAGCAACGTTCACGGTATCGTATACCCTGCCGTTGCGTATCTCTGTCGTGCCGCTGGCTGGGATGATGCACACGATTGCCGGATAGTTCAGTTTCTCCAGCTTGGTGTCTGCTGTGTCCCAGTCCTCGAATAGGTAGGTATAGTCTGGTAGCGTGTCTGCTGCCAGCTGCTTTAATGTTTCTCTGATTGTTGCCATAATTATCTGGATTTACGTTTCATTTCCTCTGCCTGCAACTTCTGCAGGTTCCGCTCGTATACGCTTCTCTTGTTATCCATTTCCATGCACTTGTAGATGCGAAGCCATGGAGTTTTTAGAACCTGGTCGTGGTCGCTGATGCCCATCCTTACCGCATACCAGTCCAGCATGCCGAACAGTCCGAACCGCAGGGTATCGATGCCTGCCTCCTTCTCCAGTCTCGTTGGCTTCGCTGTGTCTGTACTTTCGAATAGCTTGTTGATGCGCTCCACCTCTGATGTTACCCAACCGATGAGCATAACAACATCAACCGCCCTAGCCTGCTCCACTTCCTTGTGGCTCAGACCGAGGACGGTTGTCACTATCTGATACAGACTTTCTTCGCTGTCTGATAGCTGGGAAAGGTCTATTAGCTGCCCGATGGATAGCTGGTTGAGATTGTCGGGCACTTGCTTTCCTCCAACGAAAGCTGGTCGTGGCTGCTTGCCGATTTTATAGCTGGTGTGCCTAGCAACTGCCAGCCAATACTTGAATGTAGTGTTATTATCCATACGCTTTATAATTTTGTCGTTATCTTTGTCTCAATACGTGCGCCCTAGCCGTTCCATGGCTTGCTACTGATAACTTCTTCAAGGCTACGTATCTTATTGCGTCTATGCCGTGGTTGAATGCGTCTATAGGCTGGTTCGTGGTCTCTCCATCCCTTGACTTCTTCCACTTGTATTGCTGCATGTTCCCGATGATGCCGTGGCTGCGTCTGGTTATGTTGATGCGGAAACGCTTGAGAATGTCGATGCCGTTGTTGATACTGTCCGCTCCCTTGGTGCTGCCGATTATCCACAGCCCTCGGTTGTGTATCTCCTGAATGCTCTTAGGCTCTGCCGAATCCGCAATGATAAGGTCACGTTTCGTCCGTCCTTGTTCCTTGCATCGGTCTGCGATGTCATCGTTCGTCATTCCAGGCTGGTAGATTTCTTCGTCCACCCATAACTCTCCGTGCGCCAATATAACGTGCTCCAGCGCAGTTGGGTCGTTGGTGAATCCGAAGTCCATACCCCTGCAATCCATCTTCCACTCCTCCCTTGGTGGCAGCTTGTCAACGATGCCCCAGTTGGTGAAGATAAGCCCGGTTATCTTTCCGGTCAGTCCTCTTGCGTAAACTCGCCACAGTTCGGGGTCGTCAATCTCTTCAATTTTCTTGTGTTCCTGCTCAGTCAGGAATCGGTTGTTTCGGTGGTCGCTCAGGATCAATCTGCAATCATCCCTGCCGATGATATTGTTGTGCACCCAGAAGCGTGCGCTTGGGTTGTAGTCGATGAATACCTGCTTTCGGGTTCGGATTGCTAGCTGCCAAAACACTTCGTAGGGCACACCGTTCGCCTCGTTCACGAACAGATAGTCTCGCTTACCGTTCTTAGCATCCTGCGCATCTTGATAACTCTTGAACTCGATGATTGAGCCATTCTTACCTCTGTAGCTGCTGTCGCTCTTGTTGTTCTTGAACCAGTCCAGCAACTCTGCCCTTGAGTGCAGGATGGTGTCGAGGTCTCGCATGGCTCCCACTTTCAAGTTCGGGAGGTCTTGACCGCACACCGTGATAATTGCCATGGGGTGTTCAAAAGAAAGCACTATAAGACGCTGCATGATGGTGTATGTCTTCCCCGAGGACGTGCCTCCTTGGTTTACGAGAAACCTTGGCTTCACGTCCGCATTCGGGTCATACAGTTCACCAATAACGTCAAATAGTGCCATACTTTCAAACAATAAAACTTAAAACAAAATTATGGTAAAAAATTATTCTTTATCCAATCCTTCACGCTCGATTACTTCCTGCTCGCTGGATGCACACTGGTGTCCAGAGTTGATGTAGCGTACCTCGATGCCGCCTTGGAATCCTGCGTTCAAATCGAGCACGACCTTATCCAGCCCGAGCAGCTTGCAAATCTGCGTCTCTGCCTTGATGATGATGTCTAGGTAGCGTGGTTCTCCGAATCCTCGCTTCTCGGCATCGTACATTATCGCCTTCACGGTCTCGATGGAAATCTGTTTTCCTCGCTCATCTACGACTGGCAGTCCATGCTGGGTTGATTTCTGCAAGTGGTAGTCTTCCTTGGATTTCTCCCATGCGTCCCAGGCTTCACGTATCACCAGTTTCAACCTTGCCACCTCGCTGGTTATTTTCTCGTCTGTGTCGGTCAGTCTCTCTTCCCTCCACTCCTTCAATAGCCGCTGAATGTCGCAGTGCGCTTGATTGTATTTCGGTCTGTCGAGCCGTTTGCGAACCTCTGCCGTGATTTCTCGCTCCGTCCACCCTCTGCGGTATAGGGGTGCGATAATCTGCAGGCGGTTCTCGATGTCGATTTTCTGCGCTCGATGTTTGTTATTATTACCTTGTGGCATATTTTGATTTCTTGAAATTTATTTGATTTTTTATAAAAATTCTACTTGAAAAACTTGCATATTTCAAATAAATTTCGTATCTTTGCAAACGTAATAAGGGAAGTGTCCTTACTTACTGAAACCCTCCGAGGATGAGGGAAAAGTAAAATGAAATCCCAAAGCCTTATGAGAACTTACATTTCGATTAGGATTTGGAAAATCAAAATAACCTTCACGATTGAGCTCTGAGGGTTTTGATTATTCCAAGGGGTGGTGCTCGAACCACCACCCCACTTTGGGATTTCGTTTGCAAATTTACGAATAAATTTTCATATCACCAAATTTTTAACATTATGAGTACTACGAATGAAACTACCTCCAAATCTTGGGGAGGTGCTCGCAAGGGTGCAGGGCGAACGAAGAAATACGCTGCAACATTCTATTTCGGTGCTACCGAGGACGTGGCTAACATCTTGGCAGGGGTCGATAAGAAAGACCGCAGCGACTTCATCAATCAATGTATTATTAAAGCGATGGGCAGGGGTTAATCTCCTGCCTTTTTCGTTTCCGCTCCCTTGGCGGTTATTTTCTGCGAATTTCGTGCACACGGCTCGAACGTTTCAAGCACGCTTAGTTATGCGCATAGTTTGAGAACGTGCCGCATACGCTCGCATATCGTCTTATCCGTTTATTATCTCCCATTCCCCGGTTGCTTTTACCAGTTGTACCATCGGTGCTTGGTCTGAGTACTCGCAGCTTGGATCCTGGTTATCCCATTGCGCAATAAAATGCGAACTAGGGAAAGCCATCCGCAGGCAGATTACGGTCTCTCCGCTGCCAGTCGGTATGGTGTAGGTCTGCCCTTCCTTGATGATGTCGGAAAAAGTCGTTCGGTACTCCGCTGCTAGTTGGTTCATCATGTCCATTGACAGGTGTCCGCTCGTTGCATCGAAAGAATCGGGGAAGGTGTTGCGTATCTCGTTCATGCTCCACCAGCGGTTCGCACTCAAATCGCCACCGGGAGAAATTTCTACGCAGGGGATGCCTGCCTCCTTGATGGCTCTTGATGCGTTGCCGCAGGAGAAACAGACGCAGCGGTCGATATGGTTCTCTTCCATGTGCCGCTTGATGATGCAGGCACGGATTGTTTTTGCCCTTTGGCTGATGTCAATCGTCAGTGTCTTCATCGCTCTGCCCTCCTTCCTCTGCTGGTTGTTCTTCCTCTCCTGCTGGTGGTGCTACGATGTTGAAGGTGTCCGCAAGCTGTTGCGCTTCTTCCTCGTTGTATTCGATAGGCTGGAAATGGTCTTGAACGTGTTTCGGGTCGCCCTTGTAGAATACCAGCACGTTTGTGTGCATCTTTTCGGGCATTCTCATATCCTCGAACGTCTTCTTGATTTCGTCCATTTCGCCTTTATAGAAAACGAGCACGTTTTGGTGACACTTCTGTGTCTTGCGTGACTTCATGCCTCCGTCTGCTCTCAAGCATCGGGATGCGACCTGCTCGATCAGGATGAGTTCGTTGTAATAGTGAAGACCGAGCCGCAGGAAAGTGGAGATATTGTCTCCAACGAAATTCCGGTACTCTCCGTTCTTCTTGTTTCGTACCTCCCCAATCTTGACAACCAGGAATGAGCCGTCTTTCATCTTGTCAACGCATTGCCTGAAGATGTTTTCGTACTGGCTCATGAATTCCTCGTATGTGCCGAGTGCGCTCATGTCTTCCTTGCTGTAGACTTCCAGGTCGTAGTATGGTGGCGAGGTGAAACAGAGGTCGAAATCGCTGTCTTTGATTATCTGCCCGATGTTGTTTGAATCACCGCAGAAATATTTCACGCTGCCGTAATCCTTGGTCGCTTCTGTGTTGATGCCGACCTGCTCCTTGCGGATTTCCACAGCTTGATAGTCGTAGCCTAGCGTGCCAGCAACAACACCTTTTGTCTGCTCTCCTCCGAATGGGTCGATAATCTTTCCGTGTGGCTTGCAGAACCATCGCATGATGATTTCAGCCAGTACTGGGTCGAAAAGGCTT
>ENA-OZBR01000470-OZBR01000470.1-human-gut-metagenome-genome-assembly--contig:-NODE-470-length-18336-cov-4.518899_pt1 | contig 18336 bp, 27 predicted proteins | sample MGYA00243981_ERZ653524 | MGnify/ENA primary metagenome ERZ653524 (study PRJEB26926, sample SAMN06165084) | human gut metagenome | biome: ENVO:00009003; feature: ENVO:2100002; material: ENVO:00002003...
CTTCGTCGGCAGCGTCAGATGTGTATAAGAGACAGATGTTCGGGAGCTGCTATACGACAGCATACGCGCCGTGGAGCCGGCAGCCGCCGCCGGCGGTATCACCATCGTGCCGGACTTCCCTGAAACGCCCGTTATGGTCAGCTGCGACGATACCCGGCTGCGCAGGGCGGTCACCAATATCCTATCCAACGGCGTGCGCTATGCCCGCAGCGAGCTGCGCCTGACCTGCCGCGCGGACAAGCGGCACGTGACCATCCGGATACAGGACGACGGGGACGGCATCGCCGAGGAAGATCTTCCCCACATCTTTGATCGTTTCTACATGGGGCGGAGCGGCAAATCCGGCATCGGCCTTGCCCTGACGAAGGAGATCGTTCACCTGCATAAAGGGACGATCCGCGCCTACAACGGAGAAACCGGCGCCGTTTTCGAGATCTCCATTCCGGTGAGCAGATAAGAAGATCACCGCGCCGCCTTTGAGCGTCCCTCTTGCAAAAAGGACGGGCCTGGAAAGAATCTTTGCTGGTACCGGGTGGAGAGTTTCCTGTGATTTTCTCTTGTGCCGACATTGTTAGAATGGAGTACATCTATGGGCTGCAAATCAAAAAAATATCTGCATATTCATGACTGGAACTACTGGTGGGGCTATTACCGCTGCGGCCAGGACTGGGAACCTTTCCATGCGGCGGAGTTTTCTCTTTCCGAGGACGAGGCAGGAAAGGCACCCTTTTTCCACTTTGATTTCCATAACCTCCCCGCACTTCACCAGACGATTCGGGAGGGTGAGTTTGTGGAGCCGGATAACCCGGATCATCCGCACTTTCTGGAGCAGGCAAGGCGGCTTAGAAACGGTGAACAGGACTGGTTCGTCGGGGCGCTGTACTATCCGCTTTTTTCACCGGAGATGCATTTCTGCAACGCCTCCGTCCGGAGCGGCGTCCCGCTGACACAGCTGCTTTCCCCGTCTGTACCGCCCTATTACGGGGTGATCTTTCTCCGGGAGGAGCGCCCCCTCACTCCGGAGGTGCTGACGCATTGGGCGGAGACTCTGTCCCAGCCCCTGTTCGGCCAGCCGTTTTCCTGCACGCTTGCACAAGTTCCCAGTCGGCAGGAGGCGATGGAGCAGTTTGAGAATGAGATGCGGCTGACGCGATGAAATGTACGGTATCGTTTACCGCTGATTTCCCGTTGAAAAGCAGCTGAGAGGGAGGCATTTCTTATGGAATTAAGACTCACGGAGCAGGAGGCTCTGACGCTGTATCGAATCATTCTGCGGGGGGATGAATTAGGCAGCTTGACCACAGAGGATGACGAGGAACGTCAGCTGCTATGGGATCTATCCTGTACGCTGGAAAAAGAACTGGAGCCGGTGGATGAAACCGTAAGACGCAGACTGCTTTGACCGCGTAAGCGCCCATCGGTTCGAAGCCTTTGATGTGACGCTGTTTTCTTTGACGCTGACGGATCTTGAACTGCCGGAAAGACGCCGGTATCGTGGGATGATATTGACAAGGGGGGAAATGATGCTATAATATCTGCGAATGATTCGCATATTGGAGGGCGGCTGATGTCAGGCTATAATACAAAACAGCGAAGAGCCTTGCTTGCTTTTTTAGGGAAGCACCCGGACGAGTTGCTGACTGCACGCCAGATGGCGGACGCGCTGGCAGAGAAGCAAATCAGTCTCAGCGCTGTGTATCGAAATCTTGCGCAGCTGGAAGCGGAAGAAAAGGTGCGCCGCAGCGCAAAAAGCGGGTCGCACGAAGCGTTTTATCAGTATCTTGACGCCAAGGGCTGCAAGGGCGCGCTGCACATGAGCTGTGTGAAGTGTGGAAAAACCTTTCACATGGCCGACAGCAACGCCGCCCTGTTTGCAAAGCACTTGGCGCAGAGCGAGCAATTCACGCTGGATGCAGCCGATACGATCCTCTATGGGATCTGCTCGGACTGCAAGGGAAAATAACGATCGGAAAGGAGGACAGACCATGACAAAGAAATTTCGGTTTATGACGCGCCTGCTGGCGGCCGTGCTGGCCGTTGTCATGCTGTCCTCTGCCGTCTATCTTGCGGTCGAAGCCAATCATGACTGCTCCGGCGACGACTGCGCCATCTGCCACCAAATCAGCATCTGTGAGAATCTGCTGAAAACGCTGGGGCTTGCCGGTACTGCTGCAGCGATCACCGCTGCGTTTACATATACCGTGTGCAGGGCGATCCTGCCCTGCGCAGAGACGAGCGGCACACTGACGCTTGTTGCTCTCAAGGTAAAGCTTTCGAATTAAAAACAGGATTTTTACAAGGGCGAAGTCTATCCATTTTCGGATAGGCTCTTGCGGTTTTGCCGCTGCCCTTGTATTTTTGCGCCTATTTTTCAATAATTCGGAGGTTTTATCTATACTATGAAGAAAATTATCACCCTGGTTCTTGCGCTGGCCATGGCGGTCAGTCTGTTCACCGGCTGCGGCAAAAAGAACAACGCAGAGACGGGCGAGAGCGATTCCAATAAACTGAGCGTTGTCACTACCATTTTCCCAGAATATGACTGGGTCAAGGAAATTCTCGGCGACAAGACCGGGAGCACCGATCTGACCATGCTGCTGGACAACGGTGTTGACCTGCACAGCTACCAGCCCACAGCGGATGACATCGTCAAGATCTCCGACTGCGACCTCTTCGTCTATGTGGGCGGCGAGTCTGACGGCTGGGTAGAGAGCGTCCTGAAAAACGCCGCCAACAAGAAGATGAAGGTCATCAACCTGCTGGAGATGCTGGGAGATTCCGTAAAAACGGAGGAGATCGTTGAAGGGATGCAGGAGGACGGCCACGATCACGGTCACAGCCACGATGAACAGCTCACAGAGAATGACATCGAGGATCGCACCCTCTCGGATTTCGCCGGTGCGTGGAAGTCCCTGCACCCCTTTCTGCTGAACGGCGATCTGGACAAATTCTGCGAGCACAGGGCGGAGGAGGACGAGGACAGCTCGACCACAAAGGACACCTATTTGGAGAAGTATAAGGCTTCGTGGCAATGCGATGCCGAGAAGATCTCGATTGAAGGAAACAACATCACCTTCACTTATGCAGATGGAAAAACCGTTTCCGCTGAATACACCTATGCCGGTTATCAGCCGAAGCGGAATGACGAGGGCAAGATCCGCAGCGTCCGTTATCAGTTCGAAACGACCAGTGCCGATGCGCCCAAATATGTGCAGTTCAACGACCATGGCCACGAGCCGGGCGAGGCAGAGCATTTCCATATCTACTTCGGCAACGACGGCTTCGATGCCTTGATGAGTGCCAAGACCAATCCGTTTTTTGTGAAGGACGCGCTTTCCGTAGAGGATATCCTTGACGAGCTGATGGGGCATGACCATGGGGAGGAAAAGGACGAGCATGTCTGGCTGTCTTTGAAGAACGCCAAAACGCTGGTCAGCGCGATTGCCGATGCCTTGCAGGAGCTTGATCCCGATAACAAGGATACCTACGCCGCCAACGCCTCCGCCTATATCGAAAAGCTTTCCGCGCTGGATGGCGCGTACCAATCCGCCGTGGACGGCGCGGCGCGCAAGACTGTCCTGTTTGGCGACCGCTTCCCATTCCGCTATCTGGTGGATGACTACGGCCTGAGCTACTACGCCGCCTTTGCGGGCTGCTCCGCCGAGAGCGAAGCCAGCTTTGAAACGGTATCCTTCCTCGCAAAGAAGGTAGACGAGCTGAAGCTGCCCTGCGTGCTGACCATCGAAGGCAAGAACCACAAGCTCGCGGAAACCATCGTCCAGAGCACTGCCGGGAAGAAGCAGAAGGTGCTGACCATGGATTCCATGCAGTCCATGACCTCCAAGGATGCTGCAAACGGTGCTACCTACCTTTCCGTGATGGAGCAGAACCTTTCCGTGCTGAAAGAGGCACTGGGTTAAGGGGGTAGGATGATGGCTCAGCTCACTTGTCAAAAGCTCTGCGTCGGCTACGATGGGAAGCCCGTTCTGCAAGACCTTGATTTTGAGGTCTTTGCGGGCGACTACCTCTGCATCGTGGGAGAAAACGGCTCCGGCAAGAGTACACTTATGAAAACGATCCTTGGCTTGCAGATGCCCATCAGCGGCAGAATTTTGACGGGCGACGGGCTGAGGAAAAATGAGATCGGCTATCTGCCGCAGCAGACCGTTGTCCAGAAGGACTTCCCGGCATCCGTGAGAGAGATCGTTCTCTCCGGATGCCAGGGGCGCTGCGGCAGCCGCCCATTTTATAACAAAGAAGAAAAGCAGCTTGCAGCAGAGACTATGGATAAGATGCAGATCACACAGCTTGCCAGGCGCTGCTACCGGACGCTCTCCGGCGGGCAGCAGCAGCGGGTACTGCTTGCCCGCGCGCTGTGCGCTACCCGGAAAATGCTGCTTCTTGATGAGCCTGTTTCGGGACTTGACCCCAAGGTGACGGCGGAAATGTATGCGCTCATTCAAAAACTCAATTACGAAGATGGTATCACCGTTGTGATGATCTCCCATGACCTGAACGCGGCGCTGCAATATGCGAGCCACATCCTGCACATCGGGGACACGGTCTTCTTCGGCACCAAGGCGGCTTACCTGAACGAGTTCCCCCAGGCATGGCAGAAAGGCGGTGGGGCGCAATGACGGCGATCTTTGAAAAACTCGCGTTCTATTGGACCTATCCCTTTGTGCGCTACGCGCTCATTGTCGGTGTGCTGATCGCGCTGTGCTCGTCGCTTCTGGGGGTGACGCTGGTGCTGAAACGGTTTTCCTTCATCGGCGACGGGCTTTCCCATGTGGCCTTCGGCGCGATGGCTATCGCCGCTGTGCTGGGGCTGACAGACGATATGCCCCTGACGCTGGGCGTCACGGTGGTCTGTGCCGTTCTGCTGCTCCGCACGGGGCAGAACACGAAGATCAAGGGCGATGCCGCCATCGCCATGATCTCGGTGGGGGCGCTGGCGCTCGGGTATCTTCTGATGAACCTCTTCTCCACCTCGTCCAACCTCTCCGGCGATGTGTGCAGCACGCTGTTCGGCTCCACCTCCATCCTGACGCTGTCAAAAAGCGAGGTCTGGCTGTGTGCGGGACTGTCCGTGGTGGTCGTGGCGGTGTTTCTGCTCTATTACAACAAGATCTTTGCCGTGACCTTTGACGAAGACTTTGCCAAGGCGGTGGGCACAAAGGCTGACCTGTACAACCTGCTGCTCGCCGTCATCGTTGCCGTGGTGATCGTGCTGGCGATGAATCTGGTCGGCTCTCTGCTGATCTCCGCGCTGGTGATCTTCCCGGCGCTGTCCGCCATGCGCCTCTTTCAGAATTTCCGGTCCGTGACGGTCTGCTCCGCCGTGCTGTCGGTGAGCTGCGCGGCGCTGGGCATTTTAATCTCCATTTTAGCGGGGACGCCAGTGGGCTCCACCATCGTAGCGGTGGATATTCTGGCATTTTTGGTTTGTTCGGCCCTTGGCCGCGCAAGGGGAGGGGAAACGGGATGAAACGGATTTTCTGTCTGCTGCTGGCTGCCTGCATGATGCTTTCCCTCTGCGCCTGCGGGAAAGGCCGCGAAAAGGACGCAGGAAATGATACGCTTTCTTCCAATGAAGAAGTGTCTGCATCGGCTGAGAGCATTCCAACGCCGAAAGAACAGGAAACGCCGGACGAACAGCAGACCCCAGAGGAACCCGAACAGACACAAACATCTGCCGACGGCGTGGAGGTGGATCTGACGGTGCTCAGCAGCACCATGGTCTACTCCGAGGTCTACAATATGCTCTACAATGACCCGGCGCATTATCTCGGCAAGACCGTCAAGGCAAAAGGGACGTTTTCCATCTATCAGCTCGTGACAGACGGCGTTCTACAGCCTGACCCGGTATCCTACGCCTGCATCATTTCAGACGCGGCCGCCTGCTGCGCCGAGGGGATGGAATTTGTGCTGGAAGGCGATTATACCTACCCGGACGATTACCCGGAGCTGGGGACGGAGATCACCGTCATCGGTGAATTTCAGTCCTATGAGGAAAACGGGATGACATGGTACCATCTGGTGAACGCAAGGCTGGCGTGATACCGCGATAGCGCTGCATACATAGTAAGCGTGACGATTTCAGGGAGAAAGGTATTCCGGTGCTGCCTGACTGCAATTTATAAGAGCCGGACAAAGGACGTCATTTATCCTGCTGCAGAAAAATTCTCATGAGGAGAGCAGTGTGTTGAATTTGAGATGACTCCTTAAAGAATAGGCAGACTTAACATAAACTTTATTCCTGTTATGATAACATAATCTATAAATACCCTGCTCTGGACGGAACACTTCTGCAAGGAACCAGACAGGCTGCAAAAACAAAAATGATCAACGATGGAGAATATGCATGACATTTGAAATTCACAGTGATATCACAAATCGATCTATGACCGTAGCTGCCCGCGCGATGCGAAAGGTGCTGCGGCGAAAGAGAAGCATTATATGGGCCATTTTCGGCTGGAGCGTCTTTTTCATCAACGCTCTGCTGCTGATCCCATTTGATGGAGAATCTTTTACGCTTGATGCCAGCACGATGATTTCCCTGCTGGTAGAGGTGATGCTGCTGTCCGTTCTGCTGTTTCAGGATCGGTTCAACGGCATGATCGCCTGTAAAAACACGCTGGCAGGCACAAAGGACTATCATATTGCGTTCGGCGAGGAGTCCTATACCGTCGTTACGGAGGTCATCACTTCCACGTTCCGCTATGAGATGATCGACGCCATGGCTGAGTCGCAGGACTACATCATCTTTCTGATGAAAAAACGCTATGCGCAGCCTCTGGACAAGCGTACTCTTACCGGCGGGACGGTGGAGGAATTCAAACGATTTCTTGAGGAGAAGACCGGAAAGACGTTCCGGCGTGTGAAATGAACGAATTTTCTATAACGCCCTTTCGCGGGCCGCATTTGCTTCTGCTTTTGCTTACGGCAGCGGCGGTGCTGCTCATATTCTTGCTGCTGCGCGGAAAACCGGAAGCACGGCGCTCCCGGTATCTGATCGGCGTTTGCCTTTTTAATCTTGCGCTGTTTACCGTCTACAAGTTCTCACTGTCCATGGACGCAGCGTATGTCCGTGCCTACTATCCCAATGGCTTCAACATTTTCAATGAGCTGCCGCTGCACCTGTGCAACATCAATCTGTTCCTGATCCCGCTGGGCGTGTGGAAGAGAAACCGCTCGATCATGGGCTTTTCCTTCTTTGTAGCGCCCCTCGGCGCACTGATGGCGCTGCTCTTCCCGGAGCCTCTGTTCTCCGGCTTTTCGCTGTTAATGCCGCGAATTTTCGGCTACTATGTGACCCACGCAATCCTTGTTGTCTGCGGCCTGAGTCTGGCGACACTGGGCTTTTATCGCCCTGACCCAAGGGATATCCCGAGGATCCTCAAAACCTTTGGTTTGCTTGCCGTAGGCGCGCACCTTATCAATCTCCTGTTGCGCCTCACGCTCTGCCCGGAGGCGAACTACTTCTTCACCTACGGCGCGGAGATCGGCGTGCTCAAGCTGTTTTGGCGCATCATCCCGGCGCCGCTGCTTTACGGACTGCCGGCACCGCTGATCCTTGCAGGCTATATGTACGCGGTCTGTGCGTTGTCCCGCCTGACGCAAAGGGCGGAAGAAGTGTCTTTTTCATAGATTGGATAAGTTCCGCAGCAAAAAACAGGAGGATAAGACTTTGCTGGATAGAAATGTAAGAGGAATCGGAATCGCTCTGTGCTTATTGACTCTCTTTATCTTCCTGTCCGGGTGCGGCTCATTGAAGGATGACACGCTTCTGACCGTCAATGCAGTGATCACGGAAGTTGATACAGGAAAGCAAACCATAACGGTAAAAGACGATGCCGATGATAACACTTTAGGTGAAGAATGTCTGATAGACTGTTCGTCTACTCCTATGGTCTATTGCGACTTTGCCACGCAGAAGGTTACAAGGATTTCTTTTGAGGAATTGCAGGTCAATGATAAGGTTATTATGTGTATCAGAAGCTCGGAAATAGAGAGCTTCCGAAGCGGCGGCAACGAGGAGAATACGCTCAAGGTCGAACAATTGCAGTTGTATACGCAAAGACCTGCCGGATGAGCCTCTGCTGTCCACCACTGTATTTGGGCTTCGAGATCGAACCGGAGAGCATGAAGTGGGTCAGCCAGCACACCAACGCTAACATAGTCGAAACGGACTTCTTCGAGACCTGCAGCACCTCTTATGCCAATAGCACGGTACTGTGGATAACCTTGTGAGGATACACATATGAGCAATCAAAATAGACAGCTATATATCGTAATCAGCCAGACCGGAACACTTCTGTCCCGGATCCTTAAACAAATCACCGGCGCAGAATATAACCACGCCTCCATCAGCCTGTCCAGAGATTTAGAGAGGATGTACTCTTTTGGACGCAGGCATCCCTATAATCCGTTTTGGGGCGGCTTCGTGATAGAGTCGCCCCGTACTGGTACCTTCAAGCGTTTTTCCGAAACCAAGGTGTTGGTTCTGAGCGTGAGTGTCACAGAAGAACAACACGCAGAACTCAAAGAAATGCTCGATGTGATGTGGAAGCGGAGGAGGAAATACGGCTACAACTATATTGGCTTATGTCTGGCATACTTCCATGTTGTTTGGAAGCAGGAGGGCTGCTATTATTGCTCAGAGTTTGTCGGAGAGCTTCTCACAAAAAGTCGGGTTGACGGCACGGAACAGTTGCGTTCCTCTATCATACAGCTGATGCAGTTCCTTAGAGTGCCGCACACACTGCTCTACTGCGGAAAACTTCGCGAATATGTGAGCAACACCTGTTCCGAGGGCATATGTGAAGATGCAACGAACCGCACAGTGCATAGGCGACTGCCATAACAGCAGACAAGGGGGCGCGTGATCGAGTATCTGCAAAGGTGTGGTTTTGATCCGCCGACGTGACTTCTGCTTTTTGCCGTCATAATGGATATTCGTCCTGGATATGTTGACCACAGGGGTTGTGTTCCTCATACACAAGCCCTGTGGTCATTGAATATCTCTGGAGGCTTGGGGCCGGTCATTTCGACCGTGTGTACCCGCTTCCTTGGCCGGCGACCATGGAGATGGACCAGATTCCTGTGGAAATACCTGGTCAGATAAGATGGGCTGCCGCGACTTTGGCGTTGCTTACTGTGCCCCGGTCCCTTTTTCCGCGCTGCTTCTATTACGAAGAAAGCAAAAAACAGCGGCACAGAGAGTTTGCTCTGTGCCGCTGTATGCTTTATACATTGTATAAAAGCCTTACATGCTATCTGCTCTTTTGTCCTGTCTGAGTGAACGGCAGACGACATACCCTGCCGGAGCGATCATGATCAGAATAAAAATGCTGATCAGTTCATTCACTTCGGATGGCGCAAAGCCCTGCAGCATAGTAATGAGGTTGTTTGCGAAATGCACGAGGATGGGAAACAGCAGGTTCCTTTTCTTCTCGTAAAGGATTCCTGCGGCAATGCCCATAAGGGTGGCATAGGCAGCCTGCACGATATTCAGGTGATAAACGCCGAAGAGTATAGATGATATTAGAATCGAGGCCCAAGCTGGGGCGAATTTCCGCATGGAGCGAAGCACAATGCCGCGGAATAGAATTTCTTCTACAACAGGTGCAGCAATCACCGCAATCATAAATGTTCCAAATGCATTTCCGCCGGCAATATTTTCAGCACCGGCGTTCATTGCCTCAACGCTTTTTTGCAGCGAGGGAAGCTGTTCTGCCAGCATGATCCAAAGACCGGAGATCCCGCAAATGCCAAATCCCACGACCAGACTGCCAAGCACATCTTTGAAATTTGTCGCTGTGCGCGGTTCACTTATCTCTTTCCTCCAAAGCAGTTTATAGAGCGTGAAGAATACGAGGATAAGAACAGCGTAGATCAAAATCTCGCCCCAATATGAGTGTTTCATAAATTGCTGTGGGGGGATATGAAAAACATCCAAAACGAGCCTTTCCACAAGAAAATACAATAGATTGGACAGCAAAAGATGCAGTGCGATTGCAAGACTTGGAATAGCGAAATATATTTTTTTCATCATACGGTCAATTTTTCTCCTGCCTGTTTTTTGAGGGGACTGTAGCAGTGTAACAGATTTAACTTAAAGTCTTCGTTAAGGGGCGAAGCTGCAATCTTTCGGAAGCGGCATCGCAAAAGGATACTGTTCATCTTCCCTGCCGAATCATTTGAGTTTTGACCTTTCTCTAAAGGATGTTTTCCTCGTAGTTGGTGACATACTGAATTTGGCATTAGGCTCCTTGCGTTCTGCAAAACTTTTGGAGTTCAATCAGAAAATACCCACAGCCAAAGCGACTGTGGGTATGATCAAATCAGATTGTACGAGCTGACGCTACCTTGTCAATCTCTGCAGGTTCATAGTTGCGCTCTCCTTCTGTAAAAGCCCAACATTCTGCCCGGTGTATCCGCACTTTCCAATACGCCCAAAGGGGGCTTGAAGGGGAGATTCTTAACGCGCAGAAGGAAAGGGACGGTCAGCCTCCGGCGTTTTGAGAAGGAAATGGCTTTTGTGAAAGTCGAGCAGGCCCTCATCCCGCATTTTTCCAAGCTCCACAGACAGCCCGCTGCGCTCCACACCGAGGTAATCCGCAAGCTGCTGGCGGGAGAACGGAATGTCGAATTCATAGCCGCCCCGGCGCTGCGCCTCGGCGGAAAAATAGGACATGAGCTTTGCCTGGGTGGTGCGCTGGCCCATATGGGTGAGCTTTTCGTTGAGCCGCAGGTTCTTCTCTGCCAGTTCGCCCAGCAGGTTGCGGATGATCCGGCTATGGTGGGAGCAGGCGGAGGGGCACACGCTCAAAACGCGCCTTATGTGTAGAAACATCACCGTCATCGCGCTCTCCGCCTCCACGCTCACGTTCAGCACCGCTCCCGGCGCGCAGGCAAACACATCCGCGAAGGTCTGCCCCGGCCCGGTCTTGGAGAGGATGTTGCGGTTTCCCCAGATATCCTCCTGCACGATGAGGGCGCTGCCCGCCAACACAAGGCCCACCTCCTCCACCGCCTCTCCGGCGCGGAGCAGGCGGGAGCCTTTTGGAAAGGTGCCGATCCTCGCCCCAAGGCAGGAGAGCATGGTGGAAAGCTCGTCGTCGGAAATGCCGGAGAAAAGCGCCGCGGTGTGGAGTACTGGGAAAAATTCTTTCATAAAAAGCCCTCTTTCGTTGAAAATTCAACCGACTTGTTAATTTTAGTATAGTACAATGAACGCACAAAAGCAACAGGAGGACCGAACATGAAACGACGGATCATTGAAATCGATCAGGATAAATGCAACGGCTGCGGTGCCTGCGCCGCCGCCTGTCACGAGGGCGCCATCGCCATGGTGGACGGCAAGGCCCGGCTCATGCGGGACGACTACTGCGACGGTTTGGGCGACTGCCTGCCCACCTGCCCCACCGGGGCCATCACCTTTGTGGAGCGGGAGGCGGCGGCCTATGACGAGCAGGCCGTCATGGAAAATAAGCAGCGGAAAATGCGGAAAGAGGGCATGACCCTGCCCTGCGGCTGCCCCGGCAGCCAGTCCCGGAATATTCAGCGTCAGGACGCGCCCGCCGTGGAAACGCCGCAAGCCCAGCAGACGAGCCGCCTTTCCCAGTGGCCGGTGCAGATCAAGCTGGTGCCGGTGAACGCTCCGTATTTTGACGGCGCGCGGCTCCTCATCGCCGCCGACTGCACCGCCTACGCCTACGCCGCTTTTCACGAGAGGTTCATCAAGGGACACATCACGCTGGTGGGCTGCCCCAAGCTGGACAGCGTGGACTATTCCGAAAAGCTGACGGAGATCATCCGGAATAATGACATCAAGAGCGTCACCGTCGTGCGGATGGAGGTGCCCTGCTGCGGCGGGCTGGAGCTGGCGGCGAAAAAGGCGCTCCAGCAGAGCGGGAAGTTCATCCCGTGGCAGGTGGTCACCGTGACAGTGGATGGCCGGTTGGTGGAAGAATAACAAAATCATTAGAAAAAGAAAGGAAGAATCACGATGAAGTATGTATGCAGCGTTTGCGGCTGGGAATACGACGAGAGCGCAGGTTACCCGGAGGGCGGCATCGCGCCGGGAACGCCATGGAGCGAGGTACCGGAGGATTTTGAATGCCCCCTGTGCGGCGTGGGTAAGGATTCCTTTGAAGAGGCGTGAGCTTTCTGCAAGAGAGGCAAAGACTATGAGTTATGAAAACTGGAAGGACAAAATCGGCACATTTGAAGTGATGGACGTGCGGGGCAAAAAGATGGACTTCTTCCCCGCATTGAAGGCAAAGGCTGCCGCGCTGAAAAACGGCGAAGGACTGCATATCATCCAGACCTTCGAGCCTGTCCCCCTGTACCCGGTGCTGGCCCTTATGGGCTTTGAGCATCACACGGAGAAGGTGAGCGGCAGCGAATATCACATCTGGTTTTATCGAGTGAGGAAAGGAGAATAACCGCATGAGCTACGAAAACTGGAAGAATAAGGCGCAGGGGTTTCAGACCGTGGATGTGCGCCATATACAGGGCAGCTTCTTTGAAGGGCTGAAGAAAAGAGCCGAGGCGTTGGAGGTGGGCGAAGGATTACACATCATCCAGACCTTTGAGCCGCATCCACTGTACGCTGTCATGGAGGGCTTGGGCTACGAGCACCACACCGAGCAGCGGGGTGAGGCGGAGTTCCATGTCTGGTTCTGCCGTGTGGAGAAGAAGGAAGGCGACAGCTCCGCTCCCTTCAAGCCGCTGGCTCTTTTGAACTATCCCATGATCGATGAAAAGCTGGGGCAGATCGCCGTGGATTTTTGGGAGACCACATGGCAGAGCGAGAAGCGCGTACTGCCCTACGAAACGCGGCTGCTGCTGTCCCTGACCAACGCTGTCGGTGCGGGCCGGATGAGGCAGGCGGCGCGGGAACTGGTAAAGGCATATATCCACGGTGTGGAGAGCGCCGCGCTGGACGATGTGTTCGAGCTGCTGGCATGGAATCAGGGCATCGGCTTTTTCAGCAGCGAGATCGGCCCCTCGGCGCTGTTTCAGGCGTACAAGCTCATTAAAAACGGTGAGAAGCAGGGCAAGTCCCGGGAGGATATCTGCAGTGTGCTGCGCGAGAAATTTGGGGAGAAGAACCCAGAGATGCAGGTTCTGAACTAAAAAGCAGAAGGAGACGAACGACAATGGATAACAGGATGTTTTGTTTTCAGTGTGAGCAGACGGCGCTCTGCGCCGGTTGTACCGGAAAAGCCGGCGTCTGCGGCAAAACCGCTGAGGTGGCGGAGCTTCAGGATCAGCTGACTGGCGCTCTGATTGGACTGTCCCGTGCGGTAGATAATGCCCCGGATGCGAATGAGGGGACTTGGCGGCTGATGATCGAGGGCCTGTTCACCACCGTCACCAATGTGAGCTTCAACGAAAAGACCATTCGGGAGCTGATCGATCGGGTACACGAGGAAAAGGCCCGCCTTGTTCCAGGCTGCTCCGGCTGCGGCTCCCGCTGCGGGCGAAACGATGATTATGATATGAACTTGCTCTGGAACGCGCAGGAGGATATTCGCAGCCTCAAATCCCTGATCCTCTTCGGCGTGCGCGGCATGGCGGCTTACGCCCATCACGCTATGATGCTGGGTTATGCCGACGAGGAAGTGAACCGCTTTTTCGCCAAGGCTCTTTTTGCCGTGGGCGAGGACTGGGATATGGACGCGCTGCTGCCCATCGTGATGGAAGTGGGCGAGAAAAACCTCCAGTGCATGGCGCTTCTGGATAAGGCCAACACCGAAAGCTACGGTACGCCCGCGCCTGCCACCGTCCCGCTGACGGTGGAGAAGGGGCCGTTCATCGTCATCACCGGCCACGATCTCCACGATTTGAAGCTGCTGCTGGAGCAGACCGAGGGCAAAGGTGTCAACATCTACACCCACGGCGAAATGCTGCCTGCCCACGGCTATCCTGAACTGAAAAAGTACGCCCATCTCAAGGGCAACTTCGGCACGGCGTGGCAGAACCAGCAAAGAGAATTTGCCGGCATCCCCGCGCCGGTGCTGTTTACCACCAACTGCCTGATGCCGCCGAAAGCAAGCTACGCCGACCGCGTGTTCACCACGGCGGTGGTATCCTACCCGGAACTGACGCACATCGGCGAGGATAAGGATTTTACCCCTGTCATCGAAAAGGCATTGGAGCTTGGCGGCTACAACGAGGACAAGCCGTTCACCGGCATCAACGGCGGCGGCACGGTCATGACCGGCTTCGGTCATGGCGCGGTGCTTGGCGTGGCGGATCAGGTGATCGAGGCGGTAAAGAGCGGCGCGATCCGGCACTTTTTCCTGGTCGGCGGCTGTGACGGAGCCCGCCCCGGACGGAACTACTATACTGAGTTTGTCAAGCAGACGCCCGCCGATACCGTGGTGCTGACGCTGGCCTGCGGAAAATACCGCTTCAACGACCTTGACCTCGGTACCATTGGCGGCCTGCCTCGACTCATGGACGTGGGCCAGTGCAACGACGCTTATGGAGCTGTCAAAATCGCGCTGGCGTTGGCGGAGGCGTTCGGCTGCGGCGTGAACGATTTGCCGTTGTCCATGGTTCTTTCGTGGTATGAACAGAAGGCGGTGTGCATTTTGCTGACGCTGCTGTATCTGGGGATCAAGAATATTCGCCTTGGCCCCACGCTGCCGGCGTTCGTTTCGCCCAATGTGCTGAACTACCTTGTAGAAAATTTCGGCATTGCTCCCATCACCACCCCGGAGGAGGATTTGAAACAGCTTCTCAAATAACAGCGCCTCAGGCGGCGGTGTAAGGGAACGTGACTCCCTTGACGGAACGATGTGACGATGCATACAAGGATGGAGATTGCAGTGATTTTTGAAATGAATATTGATTTTTCCTGTCTAAAGCGCTATAATCGGTATATACCGAAAACAGAAGGAGGAAGGCGTCCATGCCAAGACCGCCACGGTGCCGTCGGATTTGTGGCGTACCACAAGTTGATACCTTCTGCCCCAACGGGTGCGAGGATGCCGAGCCGATCCTGCTGACGCTGGACGAGTACGAGGTCATTCGGCTGGTTGACTTGGAGCAGCAAACCCACGAGCAGTGTGCCGCTCAAATGGACATTTCCCGCTCTACCGTGCAGGAGATTTACGAAAGCGCACGGCGCAAGATCGCAGCGTGTCTTGTCCACGGGAAACCGCTGCACATCACCGGGGGAAACTACCGCATCTGCGGAGGACAGGAGGCAGCTCACTGCGGCCGTTGCTGCCGGATGCAGAGAGCCAACATGGAAAAATCAGGCAAAACTTGCAAAGGAGATTCCATTATGAAAATTGCAGTTACCTATGAAAACGGTCAAATCTTTCAGCATTTCGGTCACACCGAGCAGTTCAAGCTTTATGAAGCTGCGGACGGCAAAATCACTCATGCGGAAGTCGTTGACACCAACGGCAGCGGTCACGGCGCACTGGCAGGCTTCCTGATGCAGAACGGCGTGGACACTTTGATTTGCGGAGGCATCGGCGGCGGTGCGCAGGCAGCACTCGCCGAAGCGGGCATCAAGCTCTACGGCGGTGTCAGCGGGGACGCTGACGCGGCGGTGAGCGCATTGCTCAGCGGAAATCTGGGCTACGATCCCAATGTTCACTGTGACCACCATGACCATGAGCACGGCGAGGCTGGTCACTCCTGCGGTGACCACGGCTGCGGCAAGCATAGCTGCCATTGATATGGAACGCACACTGACACAACTTCCGTTCTGGTCATCCTTGACCGAACGCGAAATGGACACACTACGCCGAAGTGCCTTTGTCCGTCATTATAAAAAAGGTGCGTTCGTTCACAGCAGCGACAATGAATGTCTCGGAATGCTGTTTATTCTTTCCGGCGAGATCCGCACCTATCTTCTCTCTGATGAGGGGCGGGAGGTAACGCTGTTCCGCCTGTATCCGGGCGAACTATGCGTGCTTTCCGCCTCCTGCGTGATCAGCCAGATCACCTTTGATACGCAAATGACTGCCGGAATGGATACGGACGTTCTGGTTATCCCTGCAAATGTCATTGCTGCACTCAAGGAGAAAAATCTCCATGTCCGCTGTTTTCTCTATGAACTGGCAACGAAACGGTTTTCTGATGTGATGTGGGCGATGCAGCAGATCATGTTCAAGGGATTGGATCGGCGGCTGGCAGAATTTCTCCTTGCCGAAGCGGAGCGTACCGGCTCCGACACGATACGCATGACCCATGAGCAGATCGCCCAGCACATCAGCTCGGCACGGGAGGCAGTGGCACGGATGCTCAAAAGCTTCTCGGAGGACGGACTGGTGGAGCTGAAGCGTGGTGCAATCACGCTGCGGGATAAGAACAGACTAAATCGTCTAAAATAAAAAGAAATGTGACTTCGTTACAGAAGAAAATCATAGATTTGCTACAATAAAAGCAGAAAAACAGGAAGGAGTATCCACCATGAAAGAAACGAAATACGCAGGAACTCAAACCGAAAAAACCTGATGGCTGCCTTTGCCGGTGAGTCCGAGGCACGCAACAAGTACACCTATTTTGCATCCAAGGCCAAGAAGGAAGGCTTTGAGCAGATCGCGGCACTGTTCCTCAAAACCGCTGATAATGAGAAGGAACACGCCAAGCTGTGGTTCAAAGAGCTGAACGGCATTGGTGACACCGCCGAAAATCTTCTCGCCGCCGCTGAGGGCGAGAACTACGAGTGGACGGATATGTACGACGGCTTTGCCAAAACTGCCGATGAGGAAGGTTTCCATGAGCTGGCCCAGCGTTTCCGCCTGGTCGCCGCCATTGAAAAGCACCACGAGGAGCGCTACCGTGCCCTGCTGCACAATGTGGAGATGGCGGAGGTCTTCGCCAAGAGCGAGGTCAAGGTGTGGGAGTGCCGCAACTGCGGTCACATCGTCGTGGGCGAGAAGGCCCCGGAGGTTTGCCCCACCTGCAACCATCCCCAGAGCTATTTTGAAATTCACGCAGAAAACTATTAAAGAAAGAAAAGGAGAATTATCATGGAGCAGAAGTTTTACATTTGCAAGCATTGCGGTAACATCATTGCCAAGGTCAAGGATACGGGCGTTCCCGTCATCTGCTGCGGTGAGCCGATGAGCGAGATCGTTCCCGGCACCACCGACGCCGCCGTGGAGAAGCACGTCCCTGTCTGGACAGAGGAAAACGGCATCGTCCATGTCAAGGTCGGCTCCGTGGAGCACCCCATGCTGCCGGAGCACTACATCGAATGGGTATCTCTCCAGACCAAGCAGGGCAATCAGCGTAAGGAACTGCATCCCGGCGAAAAGCCGGAGGTCTGCTTCGCTCTCTGCGAGGGCGATGAGGTCGAGGCGGTCTACGCCTACTGCAACCTCCACAGTCTGTGGAAAGCGTAATTCACATTCTTAAAATCCGGTGCTCAAAAAGCACCGGATTTTTTTTATCAATGTAACCTCGTCACAGAAAAAGACTTTGTCCTGCGGTATGATAAAGCCACAATCAAGAAAGAGCTGGCGAACATGAAAATCAAGCTCAATCCCGATCAGGAGATTGTCAGCACCATCAGAAAAGGACTCAAGCGCACCGGCGGGTACTGCCCCTGCCGCAGGGAGCGCACAGAGGCAACCAAATGTATGTGCCAGGAGTTCAAGAATCCCATTGCAGATCCGGGCTTCGAGGGGGTCTGCCACTGTATGCTCTATTACAAATCCTTGTAGGATTAAGGGAGGAAAGCTATGCTGTCAAAGAAACTGGCTGCCATAGATAAGACGCGGTGTGTCGCCTGTGGTGTGTGTGAAAATACCTGTCCACTGGGGGCCGTCAAGGTGCGCCGTGGCTGCTACGCCGCCGTGGAGGCGGAACGCTGCGTAGGCTGCGGCAAGTGCGCAAAGCTCTGTCCCGTCGGCTGCATTGAGGTGAAAGTGAGGGCTGACGCATGAAAGCAAAGCATTGGTACGATTACCTGTGGGTATATGCCATCATCTATTTTGCACTGGGCTTTTTCAATATCCTGTTCGCGTGGCTGGGTATGATCGATTTTCTTCTGCCGCTGCTTTTAGCCATCTTTGGCGGGAACAAATTCTTTTGCAACCACCTCTGCGGACGGGGTCAACTGTTCAGCAAGCTGGGGACAGACCTTAAATGCTCCCGCTGCAAGCCCACGCCCCGCTGGATGTCCTCCAAGTGGTTCCGTTATGCCTTTTTGCTCTTTTTCCTGACGATGTTCGGCAACATGGTGCTCCAGACCTATCTGGTCGCTGCTGGTGCTACGTCCCTGCGGGAGGCCATTAAGCCTGTCTCTTATACACATCTCCGAGCCCACGAGACAGGCAGAAATCTCGTATGCCG
>ENA-OZBR01000495-OZBR01000495.1-human-gut-metagenome-genome-assembly--contig:-NODE-495-length-17957-cov-40.140711_pt1 | contig 17957 bp, 10 predicted proteins | sample MGYA00243981_ERZ653524 | MGnify/ENA primary metagenome ERZ653524 (study PRJEB26926, sample SAMN06165084) | human gut metagenome | biome: ENVO:00009003; feature: ENVO:2100002; material: ENVO:00002003...
CGTAGTTCTGGAACACCATTGCGATGTCGCGGTCCTTCGGCTGCATCGTGGTGACGTCCTTGCCACCGATGAGGATGCGGCCCTTGTTGACCTCTTCAAGGCCAGCGAGCATACGCAGAGTAGTGGACTTGCCGCAGCCAGACGGGCCAACCAGCACCAGGAACTCGCCGTCCTTGATGTCCATATTCAAATCATCCACCGACGGCTTATCGTTGCCCGGGTAGATACGAGTAACATGGTCGAATACGACTTCTGCCATGATTTGTCATCCTTTCAGAGGCAGGTACGTGCCTCACGATCCGTTGTAAAGGGATTTCTTTTCGGTGCCTCGCCTTGCGGCTTACGACTTCGACAAAGCCACAATTCAAAGCGTTAATTTATTTCTTTGGTTTGGCGAAGGTTCTCTTCGTTGAGCCACGTTCCATGATACATACAACGCTAAAACTGTCAATGCGTGTCGCGAGTCGCGCTGTTTACCTACGCTGGCAAAAGGGGGTTAACGGCGTAGTAAATACACGCCTTTATCGCCATCATACAAGACAATGGTGCGGAGCGAAAGACAGAACAGGGAGGTTGCAGTGCGCAATATTAGAATCGGCGTGGTCGAGGATGATCCCGCAAGCTGCCAGCTGGTACTTGACTATCTCAACCGATATCAGCAGGAAAATGACGAACAATTCACCGTTTCCGTATTCGACGACGGCGCGAGAATCGTAGAGAAATATACCCCTGTTTACGATATTTTACTGCTCGACATCGAAATGAGCGAAATGGACGGCATGGCCGCCGCGAGACGCATTCGCGAGCGCGACGACAAGGTCGTGATCGTGTTCATCACCGCCGCACCGCAGTATGCAATCAGCGGGTACGAGGTGCGCGCATTGTCGTATCTGCTCAAACCCCTGCCGTGGTTCGCGTTTTCACAGGAACTCAAGAAGTCGATCGACATGGTGAGGCGCAATGGCGACGATTCCATGCTTATCGAAACCAGCAACGGGCAGATGCGGCTGAATCTTGCCGATATTCTGTATCTCGAATCGATCCGGCATACCATCGTCATCCACACGTTGGAAGGCAAACTGTCGATCAATGGCACGCTCAAAGACATGGAAGCGAAACTCGCCGACCACCATTTCTTCCGCTCGAATTCCTGCTATCTGGTGAATCTCAAGCATGTGACGGGCGTCGCCGACCAGGATTGCGTGATGTCGAACGGCGAACAGTTGCGCGTAAGCCGACCACGCAAGAAGGCGTTCCTCGCCGCGTTGACCGACTATATAGGAGGTGGCAGGTGACCAGCGTGATATTGCCGAATGCGCTGGCCGGATTGGCAGGAGGACTGGCAGGAGGCTCCCCTTCCATACCTTCCGTTTTGGTGACCGTGCTTTCGGTGCCGCCGATGACGCCAATCACCAACGCTCTGCCCGACATCCCCCGTTCTTATACGGCGATCTGCGAATGGGCCGCGTGCATGGTGTATATCGCGGTGTTGTATCGTCGCGTGCCGCTCCGACGGTCGATCATCGTCAGTGCGGCCGGATTGGCATCGCTGGTCGCGGTGCAGTATTTCGACGGCAGTATGCCGATCTGGTTCTGGATCATCGGTATGCTGCTCGCATTCGCCTGCATGTATGCGACGATTCTGCTCGGCGCGGGCACCGGCAAACGCGAGGGCCTGTATATTACGGCGCGCGCGTTCGTGTTGGCCGAATTGGTGGCGTCGCTGCATTGGCAGATCGTTACGTTCATTGGCGTGCGCGACGGATTCGCCGATTACGATTGGCGCGCGATCGCGCTGCTTGTCGTTACGTATGCGCTGTGCTTCGGTCTAGCTTGGATGGTTGAACGCGGCAATTTCAGCCAGGCCACACCTACCTTGCCGACCGCTTCCGCCGCGATTGCGACGATGGCCATTATGATCGTCACGTTCGCCATGAGCAATTTGAGTTTCGTGTCGACGAATACGCCGTTTTCCGGTTCGGTCGGCCAGGAAATCTTCTACATTCGCACGCTGGTCGATTTCTGCGGTTTCGCGATCCTATATGCGCAGCAGGAGCAGGCGCGCCGTATTGAGGCGAATACGGAACTCGCGTCGATCAACGCGCAGCTGGAAAGCCAGCATCAGGAATACCTGCAATCGAAGGAAAATATCGAATCGCTAGGCCGTCTTGCGCACGATCTGAAGCATCAGCTTGCGGCGTTGCGTGCCGAAGTCGATCCGAAGCATGCCGCGGCCGGCTTCGAGCAGCTGGAGCAATCGGTGCAGCGCTATAGCGCGCAGCAGCATACCGGCAATCCCGTGCTTGACGTTATTTTGACCACGAAAGAGCGCACGTGCGCCGATCGAGGCATTACGTTCACGGCGGTCGCGGACGGCTCGCTGCTAAGCGGCATGTCGTCGATGGATATCGCATCATTGTTCGGCAACGCGCTTGACAATGCGATCGAAGCGACGTCGAAATTGCCGAAACGTGAGCAGCGTCTGATCAAACTTGCGTTATACGAGCAGAATCGCTTTATTGTTATCCGGGTTGAGAATTATTACGATTCCCGATTGAAGAAGGATGCGGAAGGCAATCTGCGCACCACCAAGCGCGACGATCAGCATCGGCATGGTTTCGGCGTGAAGTCGATTCGTCATATCGCGCAGCAGTATGGCGGCGAAGTGACGATTCGCACCGAAGACCACTGGTTTGTGCTGACCGCGCTTATTCCGCGGAAAACCGGCCTTATGGCCATGTAGGACTGGCCATAAGGCTTAAGGCGGCTCCGCTAGTTTTCAAGATTCTGCGCAGCGGCATCGCCGTCAGACGCATCACCGGCATCACCGCCTGCCGATGCGTCGCCACCAGCATCGCCGGCATTCGCCGCACCTCCAGCCGACCCGCCAGCCGCACCGCCCGCCGCAGCACCTCCAGCCGTATTGTCCGGACTATTCGCAGCACCACCGTTAGAGCCCCCGTTAGTGCCGATATTGGTGTTGTTCGTCACGGTGTTAGGAGTCGACGACGCCTCCTGGTATTGGTCCATCGCCTGCTGAACGGCGTCTTTGGCGGCATTCAGCGCGTCAACGGCGGCCGTCACGTCGTTTTCCTTGAGATTGGTGCCATTGGCAAGGTTTCTGGCCGAGTCAATCGCCTGCCGCAATGCCACGCGCACGCTGTCATCGGCCACCATGCCGTCGGAATTGTCGAGCACGGACTGCGCCTGCTCGATCGCGTCATTGAGCTGGCCCTTCAGACGATTCTGCGTGGCCAGCACTTTGGAAGCGTCGACGGCTTCGGCCGCATTTGTAATCTTTTCGGCCTTGTCGTTCATGCTCCGCGCCTCGGATGCCATGGCTTTCGCGGATTTCTTCAGCTTGCTGATGCCCTGCGACGTGTCGCACGACAGGATTTTCGCTTCCTTCGCGTTAGATATGGCCGCATTGAGCTTAGTGACGGTGCTGACATCGGCGACTTGATCGGCAGTGACCTTCGCGCCGGTTTTTCCGATTTCCAAAGCGTCGGAAAGCGTGTTATTGGCACTTTGCAGCTGGCTCGTGGAATCCTGGCATTGCGCGGCTGCGCTGGTAATGGCTGATTTCTTGGAATTATTCGAAAGCATCCAACATGCAATACCGCCAATCAAAGCAATCACGACGATAGCCGCAATCACGATAGCGACGATTTTGCCGGTATTCTTCGGTGGTACCGGAATTTCATTGCTGTAATCGCCGTAATCCTCGAAAACACTGAAATCGCTTACACCGTTCACATCGCTTTCTTGCGAAGCGACCGTCGGAGGCTTCGGCGGTTCGGACATGTCAGCCCCCATCACCTCGGTATCCGTCGGAAATTCCAGCCTGAAATTGTTGTCTTTCGTCATACGTCCTTCTTCATCATCGGGCGCTCAGCATCGACCATCTATACGCCGACCCCCTAGTTTACCGCCTAACACACCCTTCAACGCGCATTCGCCTTAATTACCTTCTTTTCCGCACTTTTCGATAGGCGCAAAGCGGCAAGCGGCTCCCCTAAACACGATGCGGTGAACGCACTCACCGCAACCGCGAATCCAATGGGCACAAACAGATTGATCGGAGCATCCGCAAGTTCCATCACCAAGCAAATCGCCATAAGCGGAGCCTGTTGGGAAGCTGCGAGCAATGCGCACGCACCCAGCAGAGCATACATGCCAATCGAATTCGTGTGAAACACCTGCATCCACAGAACACCCAGCACAGCACCCCCCGAAGCGCCGAGCGCAATACCCGGCTGCAGCACACCGCCGGAAGCGCCGGAACGGATCGTCAGCAATGTGACAATCGCCTTCGCCAGGAACGAAACCAGCAAAATCGGCACCACCGCCAAATCAGCCTTGGACGAGAAACTCAACTGCGCGGTGGCACGGCCATTGCCCATAACCTGCGGCACCCAAATCGCCACCACGCCAGTCAGCAGGCCGGCGAGCGGCAACATCCACAGAATGCCCGCGCCCGACGGTTTGGACTTCTCAGCCCACTGCGAGCCGCGACGGAACAGTGCGCCGGCAGCGCCGAGAATCATGCCGGCAACCAGTGCGAACGCCATGTAATCGGGGGTGAACAGGCCGTCCGCTTTGCCGATCAGGTAGAACGCGTGCGTGCCCTTGACCAGCGACGCCACCCACGAAGCCAGCGCGGAACAGGCGAAAGCGAGCGTCACCGTTTCGAGGGTTATGTCGGCGAGCAGAATCTCGACCGCGAAAAACGTGCCCGCAAGCGGCGCGTTATACACGCCCGCAAGGCCGGCGGCGGCCGTAATGGCCACCAACATACGGGTGTCTTTCGCATCGAGATGCACCCAACGCGCGAACCGCTGACCGAACATCGCGCCCAACTCGCGCGGCGCCACTTCTCGACCGATCGACATGCCCGTGCCGACGATGAAAATCTGCAGCAACACATGCACGACGGTCTGCCAAATCGGCATAATATCGCCATTTACCGCCTTTTTGACGGACGGCACCTTCGTACTGCGCGTACGCAACAGCCACCAAATCACGGCCGCAATGACCGCACCCGCGGTCACGGAAATCAGTCGACGAATCACAGGAACGTTGAACGGGCCAGATTCCTGCGAATTCTCAACATAGCCGAGCGTAAGATGCTCGACGCCGTACAGCATCAACGTCAGCAGACCGGCGGCCGCACCAATGGCCACACCCACAATCGCCACCGCCGCAATCAGCGCCGGAATTCTGCCAATCTTTGGCTGCGTTCCTTGAGGATTCTGCGACTCCTGCGATTCTCGTGTTTTTTGCGATTCCTGCGATTCCCGCATCTGCCGCACTCCTTGCACACCGTCTCCTTCGTTCAATTCATCCCCCCAATTGTCCCACCTGCCGCAACGTTCATTTGTTACGCCCCGAGCGTGGCGATCGGCAGCACCAGAATGCCGTCATCACGCCGGTATGCAATATCACCACGCCCGACAATAAACGCCATGAATTCAGGCTCACGAACTTGAGATAGAGGATTTCCGCACACTTTTTCTTTGAAAGCATGTAGTTTGTCCACATTTTTCTCCATGACTTTCAAATCGCTCAGCTTAATCTCCACCGCAGCCCAGCGACCATCCACCAATTCAAGAATCACATCAACTTCAAGGCCTTTTTCATCCCGATAATATGCGATTCGATTCGCGCCACCCATCGATTCGAGATACACGCGCAAATCACGAATCACCAATGTTTCAAACAAATCTCATACTGAATCAGAGACAATAGTGATGACGCTCTCAGCTTATCCAGCACAACTCATTGCACATCATTTGATAGGGATTGCTGCGAGAGCTGCATCTTTAGGTCATCGACTTTTAATTCCAAACGTCTGATATAAAGCGCCTGTCGACGGATAATCAAATCACGCATATCATTTCCACCGGTTCCAGGGTTACCTTCATTCGTGCGACTGGAAGTAACCTCAGCATCGGGGAGATTCACTCTGTCTACCGTGCCTGGATCTTCTATTCGTATTGTCTTCCTCCAACGATGCATGCACCGTTCAATACGCTTTTCGCCTATCAACTCAGGACCGAGCCCCGCTTCGCGGAACAGCACAGTGGGAGATTCACCATTTTCAGCACTCGAAACGCATTCACGCTTGAACCACTCTGCATATCGGATACGTGAACCAGTAATACTTATGACCGCAGGCAGCGAAGCCAGATACTGTGCTTGTTCCGGAGAGAATCGTTCGTCGCTCATGCTTACTTTTTCACTTCATCGTGCAATCATCTGTATGGGATTTGCCGGCCGAATTGACATCCCGTATGCGGCGTCTCATGCGCAATCTGATCAAAATGAACGTAACAAGTAACATGAGCCCCGCTGCCGCGGCAATGCTGCCTACGGCGGCACCCGTACGACCGATAAGGCCAGGATTGCCCGGCTCCTCGCTCGGGTTATTTTCGGGCGGGACAACAGGAGTTCCAGTGCTAAATTTCGGCTCTACTGTGATGTTGAGATCAGCGGATGTGTCTCCACTGCCAGGAATCGAGATGAGGAACGGATCACAGTCGTATGCTTTGTTGGCTTTCGCCGAGCTCGTGCGGGAGACCAGATATAGGCCGAGCGGCAGATTCTGGAAAGTGAGCTGACCAGCTACGTTAGTGGTGCCGGAATGCTGGTACAGCTTGTTTTTCGCCGCGTGCGTAGCGAGCTTCTTGGCAGCATCGTGATATTCACTTGATGTCAGGCGTTCCCAATCGGCAGTGAGGCCGGAAAAATCGCCGACGGTTTTATATGAGGAGACGCTACCATCATTGTTCGTTGTGACGGTGGCGACGCGCACGATGGAATAGGTATCGCCGGCAAGCAATTTGGGCGAAGCCGTGTCTCGGCCCCATACGGCATTGATGGTGAGAGCGCCGAAAGAATCAGCTTGCGCATACGGCACCATAGAGCCGAAGGCTGCAAGAACAGTGAGGACGATAGTAACGGCGGCGGCAATCATGGCAGCAATGCGCGCCGCACCATATTCGCTTCCGCTATGCAGGTCTAACATGTCTGCCCGGTCCTTTTCGCCGTGATGAATGTGATTGGTTATTTGTACTGTCTGGCTGAGGAGGCAAGTCACCGTCCGGCTCGATATCCGCAGAGTCAGAATCACCAGATGCGACCTTGGCGCTCCCACTCTGCCGGCGTCGCCGCTCATGACGCTGCCATAAATGCCATGCGATAAGCAAGGCAATCAGTGCAAGAGACGGCAACAAGTACTGCAGCGGAATGTCCACGTGGAACGTGGATTTGGCGTCATCCTGCTGCTGCGGCGCGTATGGGATGCGATGGCCGCGCACCAGCAGCCGATGCGTATTGACCGCATACGGCGTACAAGTGATGAGCGTGACCAAATCCTTGCCGGGCTCAATTGCCAGTTGTTTGGTATTGGTCGGCAGAACGGTAGTGATCTTATCGACCTGATACGCATACGTGTCTTTAAGTATTGTGATGTAGAACTTGTCGCCTTTTTTCATAAGGTTCAAGTCCGTGAACAGTTTTGCCGTGGGCAAGCCCCGGTGGCCAGACAGCGCCGCATGAGTGGACGCGCCACCAACTGGTAGTGAGGTCTGTTCGAGATGTCCGATGCCGGATTGCAGTACTTTCTCGGAAGTGCCGTGATAAATCGGCAAGGTCTCCTTGAGCTTAGGCACAGTGATGTATCCCATCATGCCGTCGCCGTCAATATTGAGCAGACTGTTGTATTCCTCGTCCGTGGATGCGGAATTGACGGCACTGGCAAGAGCGTCGGTCTCTCCTGCATCGTTCTGGGCGAGCTTTTCGTTATAGGCGTGCGCAGCATCCAGCACCTTCTGGTACTGTTCCTGGCTCAATGCCTCAACGCTGGCGTCGTAGTTATTTACGGCGCGGCTGGCGTTGCGCATAATGAGGAAGTTGCTGATCGTCGGATAGAACAGAATGAGCATTCCACCGAGAATGACCAGTAAGGGCAGGATGTTGCGCAGTCGTTTCATCGAGCGTTCTTTTCGCGAGGAAACCGTGTTGTGGGCGTAGCGGGTGTGTGCCCTTCACGCCCAAAACACGGCCATGCTCGTCAGGCGTTCTTGCGCTTGAGAGTCCAGGCAACGCCGAGCGCGATGACCAGCACACCAATCACCGTGAAGGCGATGGTACCCATGCCACCAGTGCCAGGCAGGATAGCACCGGACTTGTTCTGGACCGGGATGACACCGTTCGATGCGGTCTGGTTGTAGCTGTTGCCATTGTCGTTGTTGTAGGTGATGGCGACGGTGGCATCCGTGGTGTCAGTGCCGTCGTTCTTGCCATCAACCTTCACGCCGATGGCGCTGGCGAGCTTGTTGTAGCCGGCCGGCGCTTTGGTCTCGGTCAGCGTGTACTCGCCGTTCTCCAGTCCCCGGAAGACAACCTTACCGCTTGCAGGAGTGGTGATAGTCGTCGTAGTATCTGTCTCACCAGCCTTAGCTACACGGTATACAGCGTTCGCGGTCGCACTACCGGCATCGACTTGCACGAAGCTCATAGCGGTGCCGTTCTTAGGTGCAAGTGTGAACTCAGCACCAGCAAGTCGAGTAGCGTCATCATCATATTTGTCACCAGTGTACTTATCGACGGTGAAGCCATAAGTGAAGACGCGAACCTTGCTGGGTTCGGACTCACCGGTGCCACCGCTGCTCGGGTTGTTGGAGTACTGAATTGTTGCGGAGTTGGTGTTACCAACACCGCCCACAACAGCCTTCTCGTTCAGCGTGGCCGTGTAGGTGACGGTAATCTTCTTGCCGGCATTGGCCTGCTGCTTGGCCTTGAAGTCCTTCATGGCGACAGTAAGCGTATTGTCGGAGACCGTAGGAGTGGTGACGGTGTAGTCAGTGTTCACGGTCAGTGGATCAGTCACACCTTCGACCGTAACGGAAGTGACTTGTCCAAAGGTGAGGCCCTGAGACAACGTATCCTTGAAGTTGAAGGTGTAGGTGTCATAGGCGGACATGTCTGGAATGGTGGAGGTCAGGGTGAAGGTCAGGGTATCACCGATCTTCGCGTCAGTGGCGTCCTTACCAGTGCCGCCTACCTGTACCTTCTTGTCGACGGTAGGCAGGTCGCCCTTAATGTTGGCAGTCACATTGGTGCTATCAACGGAAACTAGCGTGGCGTATTGACCACTGGCGTTGGCCAAGGTCGCACCCGGCACAGCGACCACGTAGTAGCCGTAGTCGAGACCAGTGAACGTCGCCAAGTACTTACCGTCCGTAGCAGCGGCAGATACCTTAGCGGTCGTGCCAGCCGTGATGTTGTTGGCCTTAGTCTGCGCCCAGTTCGATGCCTTGGTAGCGAAAGCAACCAAGTCTTCACCCTTCAGCTTGGATACGTAGTCGTTTGCTTTATCGTTGACGTTCTCGTCGGTAGCACCAGTCAGTCCGGAAGCAGTGGAGTTCTTGAAGAACGGCTTCCACTCGTCAGTCAACGTGTAGGAGACAGCCTTGCTGCCACCGTCACCGCTCACGGTGGCGGAGAACATCTTGTAGGCGTTCACGGTCTTACCGGCGAACTTCGCGTCAGTAGTGCTGACCGTCAGCGTGGCATTATCCGCTGCGTTGGCCGTGGCGACTGTCGTCGCAGCCAATCCAAATACGGTGGCAATCGCCGCAGCGGCAGCGAAAACCCTTTTCATCAGTGATTTCATTACTGTTCCTTCCTCTAAATGGAAATCTTTTCTGTTTGGCAGATACGGTTTGTCTATGTAGTCGTCACGCGGCATGGGCACCTCGCTTTCGTATACGGCTGGAGCCCGAGCGGACTGTGCCGGATTGAACGCGTTGATCACGCACGTACCAGACCACGCCAGCTCCCATAAGCAGCAAGCCGAACATCAGAAACCACATCGTGCCCGCGCCTCCCGTATCCGGAAGCAACGCCGCATTGGTAACAATGGCCACGCGTTCCTTGGTGTTGTAGGAGACCGATACTTGGTATCCGGCCTCCGCGGGCTTGATGGTCTTGGTGGTATCGCCGTCCTTATAGGTCACGGCGGTTTCTTCCACGGTGTACGTGTAGTAACGCACGATGTCCTTGCCGTTGGCATCCTGTCCATCCACGAATGCGACCGGCAGTCCTTGAATCACCTTGCGCCAGGTGTTGCTCCAGGAAGAGGCATCGGAGGAGTCCAACGTCACCGTCCATGGATTCTTCTGCGTCACGGTTGTGCAATCCGCGCCGAAGCATTGAATCGTCTGCGGCGTCACCGTATTGCCACGGCCATCGGTATAGTGCGCGGCGATCTTCAGTTCGACCGACTGCGGCCGTTCGAGGTTGCCGTCCTTCCACACCTTCTGCACGGTCAAGTCAACGCTCCGGCAGCCGTCCTTGCCGCACGGGTCCTGGCCGTCGTCCGGTTCGGGGGTGAGTCCGCCGTTGTTGTCGGTCACGGTCGCGTCGAGCATGAGCACGGCCTTGGCCGGGGACTGGTAAGCATCGAGCTTCGTCTTGGTGCTGCCGTCCGTGGAGTCGACCACGGCGTTCTTAATGCCGACCCAAGTGGTGCCGGCGTCGCCGGATGCGGAGCTGTGCACAGCGCCGCTGTCGTATGTGTTGACCACGTCGAACAACTTCACTTCCCAACGATCGAGTCCGGTGTTCAGCGCATCGTCTGCCGTGTTCTTCTGCGAGAAGATCTTGTTGCCGTCCTGTGCGGAGGTGCGGGCCTCACTAGCGTTCGCGGCCGCCTTGCGGTAAATGCGATAGGTGTTGTATGCCTTGTCGTCGTTGCCGTCATCGACCGGTCCGAGGATGTCGCTCATGGTGTTGAAGTCCCATACGGACTTGAGTTTGGTGTTCGAGAACGGGTCGACCAGTCCGCTGGCACCGCGGATCGTGTCGGCGTAGACCATGTGGTCGTCTGCCAGCACGCCCTCGTCGTTCAGTCCGGCGAAGCCGCCCGTGTAGCCTGTGGAAAGATCCTTCACACCGTCGGTATCCTGAGTTGCCCCTCCGCCGAACACGTCATAGCCATTGGCGATGCCCGTTACGGTGGACTGTTCCACGCGAGTACGGTTGCCCTTGATGAGCTGGACGGTCAGGTTGCTGCCCGAACCATCCATATCAATGCCGTCTTTGCTGCAAGGCAGTTTGATGACACTATCGCCGATGGTGACAATCGCCACGTCGGTCTGCTGCTGGTTTTCATCATCAGCCTTGGACAGAGCAACGCTCACCTTCAGTCCGAACAGGTTCACGTACAGCACGTTGCCTTCCGAAAGCACCTTGAGATCGAATACCTTGCCGAAGATGGCCGGGAACCACTTGCCTAAATCGATGACGCCGACCTGTTCCGCCTTGTCGAGGTACAGGAGCTTGACCAGCGCGTTCACCACTTGCAGCAGCAGTTCCACAAGTACAGAGTTGACCTTCGCGTCAACCAAATAGGCACGGCTGGTTTCACCGACGAATCCGCCGGCAATCTCACCGCTAGTGACCTTCTTGAGATTGTCAGACGTGCAGCCCTTCACCCTGGCCAAATCCACGTATCCAACAAAACCGCCTGCGACCTCACGTCCGGTAGCCTTGTCGGTGGCTTTGCCGTAATTGTCGCCATGGTGTGTGGCGGTGACGGTATAACCGTCCGGGATGCCGGTGACGCGCGAATCGCCAACGTGCGAGCCCCAGATGTCAAGTACGCCGGCCGTAGCACCAAGCAGATTGAGCGCATCCGTGCCGAGTTGTGCATTGTCGGCGGCGACCGTGCCGGATTTGCCAAGATGCCCGATGAAGCCGCCCACGTAGTTCACGCCGGTCACACTGTTGAGGTTGGTGACCGCAGACTGCTTCACAGAGCCATTGATCAGTCCACCGCCGAAACCACCGACCGCACCGGTGTAACGCTTCGAGTCAAGCATGCCCTTTGTGGTGGAATCATGGGCGACAATCTGGATGCCGTCGCTCACACCGTTGACCTGACCGTCATAGATGAAGGTGCGGAATGCTTCGAGCACGCCCACGTTGCCGACCTTGAGCAGTTTGAGCAGCAGGTTGGTATCCTGCTTATCGCCGGCCTCGCCGCCGCCGACGGAAGCGACGCTGGATACATCAGCAAGACCAAAGAAGCCACCGGCGTATTGCCCGCCTTCGACAGCGCGCAGCCCGTTAACAGTAAGAGAAGCCGGGTCATTGTTCGGATCCGCTTCACTGCCGGTACCTTTGGCGGAATCCTTGTCACCGAGGATCGCGGCTTGCAACGAACCAGCGAAACCGCCGGCGTTCAGGGCATACTTGGCTGTGGTATTACCCTTATCGTCCTTGCTCTCATATGCGCCATTGACCGTGTATCCCCATGCCGGGTCATCCGAGCTCACATGTGCACCGCGAATCGTCGTAACCGTGGCCTGCAATACGCTGACCAGACTTGCCGGGTTCGATACCAGCGAGTCGAGGATTCCTTGCAGGAATCCCTCGGACGCATTGGTGTCCACATCCGCAACCGCACCGGCAGTGGCCACGCCGATAAATCCGCCGACATTGTTGCGCCCTTCCACCTTGCGCAGGTTGGAAACGTTGGCGCCGGCAGCGGTGACACCCTCGACAAGCTTCTGGCCGTTCTGGTCGAGATCGCCCCAGATCTGGCCGCCGACCGCGAGACCCACGTAGCCACCGGCGTTGCCGGTGCCGTGCGTGATGTCTTCGCCGGTGGCCTCGACCTTCATACCCTTGCGGTAGCCGGCCACGCTCGAGGATTTGATGACTGGCACGAATACCTGTGCCACGTCGAGCATCTGACCCAGATCAAGTTTGATGCCTTTGTCGCCGAATAGTTGGATGGAGCCGAACGAGGATGCCAAGCCGGATTCCATCGTGCCCGCGTAGCCACCTGCCGCACGCATGGCGGAGACGGTCTTGACGTCCATCGACTGGCCATCGGTGATCGTGCCGGTGCGCATCAGGCCGACGTGTCCGCCGGCGACGCCGGAATCATGCAGGTTCGCGCCGGTCCGATACTCCGCACGTTCTGCGACGACGTTGAATCCGAAGATGTAGGATTCGAGGAACTTGTCCAGGGAATCCTGGTCGGTAACAGAGCCCGCACCATCAGCCGTGGTCACATCGGTGAATTCCTTGCCATACGCACCGTACTTGCCGATGTTGTCGACCCACGTCTTCCACTGGTCGTAGCTCATATTGCGCAGCGGACCGGTGACCTTCGTGTGCTCCTCGGTCGGGTAGACCACGGACAGCACGCCGGCGAGGTTGCCGGCCTTGATGAGACCGCCGAGCAAGGAGAGCGAACCGCCTTCAGCGGTATCGGCCGCTTCCATGAAGCCGGTGTAGCCGCCGGCGATTTCGGCACCGTATACGCTGCGGATGCGCGCGGCATAGGCTACGCGTTGCGGCCCGTTGTATTTGCCGTCGGTGTTCTCCTGCTTCCATGCTGCGGTGTTGTTGCCCCAGATATGGCCGCCGCGGTTACGTCCCGCATAGCCGCCGGCCATGCCGCGGCGTGTGGTCGTATCCGATGCCGCCTGTGCGCGCACCGCGCCGCCGCACACTGTGGCATCGGTCGAGCTGTTGCGAATCGTCGGCACGAAGTCCTGCACGAGCGAGAGCAGGTAGTCGAGGTTGACGAGCTTCTTGAGCACGCTGCCGTCGCCGAGTACGTTTGCCACGGCTCCCGGCTGCATGGTGCCCACGTAGCCGCCGGCCGAAACCTGGCCGATGATGTATACGAACTCATGCGAGCTGGAGCCCTGGATATGGCCGCCTTCGATGTCTCCGGCGAAGCCGCCGGCCATACCCAGTGGATCGGGCTCATTGTTGGCATTCCTATGATTTGCGGTGCTGGCCAGAACGGAATATCCGCCGATGCCGCCGGTCACATCGGAATGTTCAATCGTCGAGACGACGACATCCAGCACACTGAGTACATCGTTGAGATTGACGTTCTGGCCGAGCAGGCTCAGGCCGCCGCCCACGGCCGCCGCCGAGCCGATGTCCATTTTGCCGATGTAGCCGCCGGCATACCGAGCGGCGGTGACTGCATACGAGCTGTCTTTGCTCAGATAGGTGTCGTCGATGGATCCGGTGGTTTCCAGATTCTTCGGTGCCTTGACGTCGGTGTGGCGCAGTTGGGTCACGCTGGAATGGGACACCTGCACACCGGAACCGTAGCCGATGAAACCGCCGGCTTCTCCCTTGGCCGTGACCGTGGCCAGATTGGTAAGGTTCGTGTTGGTCACGTCACCACCGGTGGCGCATCCGATGGCACCGCCCGCATAGTATGAACCGGCCGTCACCGTCAAACCGGATGCCGGAGCGGTGACAGACATGTTCTCCACGGTGAACGCGGCAAACTGGTCGAACTTCTTGAGCGTGGCGATATCGCCAATTTTCACCACACTGTTGAGCAACCCAGCTACCGTTGTCGGTTGCAGATTGCCGGCGATGCCACCCGCGTAGGAGCCCGTGGCCGTGACCGATTCAAGGCCTTCTATGGTGGTGGAGCGCTGCTGAGGGAAGTCACGAGGATTGTTGTACTTCCAGAACGTAAGGTTCTTGAGATGATCCTGTGAGGAGTCGCCGATCACCGTGCCCGATCCTTCGCCCACGAGACCGCCCGCGTAATCGCCACCAGCCTTAACGGTGAGGGAGCCCTTCATCTGCGTGCCGAGAATCACGGAGGGATTCACACCGACGATGGACAGCAGTTCTCCCGCACCACTACCGCTGCCGCTCAGCAATTTGGCCACAGCCTTGGTGAGTTGTTTCAGCAGCGATGCGTTCGCGGCATCGTCCGTGCCGAGTTCCAGGCCCCATCCCACGGAGGCGAATCCGGTGAATCCGCCGGCATGGGATTTATCAGTAGACACGGCAGCCGTGGCTGAAATCGTATTATTGACCGCGTAGGCATTGGCCATCGCGCCGCTAAATCCACCGGCATAGTCCGTGGCAGATACAGTGACCTTGCCATCGCCGTCGACGGTCAGGTTGCTGTTCTCGATGAGGCTCTGCGGACGCAGCGCAGACAGCAAGTCGACGCCAAGCGAGTTAATCAGACCGCCCACGTTGCCGTTGCGACTTATTCCGGCAAAACCACCGGCATATTGCGTTGCCCGCACGGTGAAACCATTCGTGCTCGTCACCGAAGAGTTCTCAATGATTGCACCAATCTGCGCACCGACAAAGCCGCCGGCCTGCGGGTTATCCTTGTTGCCGATCACCACGTTCTCTTTGAACCCGTTCACCGAACTATTCGAGATAACCGGGTTATAGTAGCCAACCGGAATCAAGGCATTCAGCCCGAGCGTGCCGGACAGCAACCAGTCCACCAAATCGCCCAGCCCGAGGAACGGGATGACACCCAAGATCTTCGAGAGTACATTGGTGAGCGCTCCTACGATGCCGGAGACTGCATCGTATCGGGTTGCGCCCTCAACATATCCCACGAAACCACCGGTCATACGGCTTACGCTAGATACCGAAACATCTGCTACCTCGCAGTCCGTAACCTTGGTGTCCCCGTAGATACGGCCGGCAAATGCACCCGTGGCGAGGTTGGAAGGATTGTCTTTGTGCAGGGTGAGCAGACCTTGAAGATTGAGGTCAAGATCTACTTGTCCGAGTGTCAATAGTTTTAACGCCTTCAACAGTGTGTCGAGCAGTAATCCCACTGCCGAAGTGAGCATACCGAGCAAGGTCGGCGGAATATACGATTCACTCGTATGATTCGTCACCGACACATCCTGCAGCTTGAGGTTCGACACCACGGCCGTACCGGCGCTGCCCAGACTGTTGCTGTTCATCACGGTCTTGTTCGTGATCGAGGCGAAGAAGCCGATGCCCTGCTGCTTGCTGACATCCAGCTGGTCGCCTTTGACATTAGAGACCATATCTTTCTGATTGACGACCACATGGCTGATGACCGGCCGAGCTGCGGTAGCGTGAACCACGCTTGCGCCATCGGCACCAACAGCCTTCCACAGGCTGGCTTCGGTGTCGCCGTCATTGGAGACCGCACCGAGCATAGTGCCGGAGAACATGAGCGGAGTCCACTCGGTGTTGTTGGTATCTGCCGCGTTCTTGGACAGGTCGATGTCACGGAAGATCAGGTAGTTGGCGTCTGCGGAATAGGTCAGGCCGGTGTTGGCAGCGGAGTAGTCCGTTTGCGTGCCATCAGCACCCACGCCGTAATACTTGGTGCGGGTCCTGTTGACGATTAACGCCGTGCATGCCAGCAGTGGACTGTCGTGGTCGGAGGCATCAGTATCGCGCAAAATATCTGAATCGGAGAGATCGGCGTCACCGGCGTATTCGGAAGACGGCGTGCCGTCCACCCACTGATAATTGAGGGCTCCTTGCTGCATGCAAGTCTGCGTGACCTTGTTGATGCGGCCAATAACCTTCTTACCAGAACCAATCGCACGCAGCTGCTGCTCGTTACCAATCAGGATGTAGGTCTTGCCGTTGATCTCCTTGGTGACCTGACCCTCAAAGTCACGGCCGCCAAGCGCCGTCGCGGCGACCTGCACATCGGCCTTCGCCGGCGATTGATCCGTCGCATTTGAGGAATCGTTCTTGGCATCTTGAGAAGAAGCATCGTTTGGAGCCTGCGTTTGGGCTCCATCATTAGCGGAATTGCCAGCGGTAGCTTCTGCTGAGTCGTCCGCCTTATTGTCTGTCGCACCATTTGAGGATTCGGAAGAATCACCAGTAGTAGAAGATGAAGGAGATGAATCCTGCTGTGCGTCTTGATTCGTTTCGGAAGGTGTTGGCGCACCGTTTGATGTATTAGCCTCTTCTGACGTCTTATCGTCAACGTTGACATTGCGAGCAGAAGGAGCAGCTACGACAGTATTACCCCCCCTCAGAAATTACGGCGTTAGGAGAGCTACTCACATCGTCTATATTCTGAGCATATGCTGCAGGCACCATGCACACGATGGACAAGGAAACAGCAATAACCGAAGCAAGGCAACGCTTCAAAGACAGGCACTGCCGTCCAGATTCCCGTTCTGTTCCTCCGTTAAACCCGCAACGGACGAACTTCAATTCCGAGCTCATTGTTTCCCCTCATAGATTCGCAATCCCCTTTCGGGAGGTTACTGCATACAACTATACGGAAGAGGTTGACAAAAGAACAAAAAACGTTCATTTGCTGGGGCCGGTTAGCGTATGTCTTTCTGAGCAAAAAGAAAAGCCCCGCAGCTATGCAGGGCTTTTCCAACGAGGTCATGAGAGAGGAAGAGAACGACCCCGTTTAATGGTTGACGAAGCTTTAGGACCTCGCCAAATCACTCATCATTCCGCACTTTCAAGTTTACGCCAATCTCATTTTCGATTTTACGCTGTTTTGACTTTCAACTTTACGCCAATCTTACTTTCGATTTTACGCCGACAGCACTGCTGACGATTACACTTTCGATATTGAGAAATCACAAGAAAGCAGCAAAAAGGGCATAAGAAAACCCGCCCGGGAAAGAGGGAAGACTGGGCGGGTTGAGGAAGGGAAGAAAAGGAGGTCAGTTATGGATTACTTGGCGGCCTCCTTGGAGTCCTTGTTCTTCGGCATAACCCAGAACTTGAGCAGCGGGTAGCTCACGATCACGGCGAGCAGGGTGTTGACCACGGAAGCGATGGTGCCAGCAATGCCAGCGCCCATGCCCCAACCCTGGCACAGACCGGTCACATAGCCCGGCAGCACAAGGTTCACAACCACGATGATCACAGCGAGGATCACGTACTTCCAAGCGGCATCCTTGAAGCTGGAGTCAGACTTGAACACCCACTTCATCTGCACGAAGAAGTTCACCACCTGGGCGAGCGCCTCGGCAAGCAGGAAGGTGAGGAAGCCGCCCAGACCGTTGCCCTGAGTGTCGTAGTTGAAGATCAGGAAGTGGAACGGCTGCGTCAGGCCCATGCCACTGATGAAGATGGCGGTGCCGATCCACGTCACCACGAAACGGGTGATGGTGGAGATG
>ENA-OZBR01000514-OZBR01000514.1-human-gut-metagenome-genome-assembly--contig:-NODE-514-length-17508-cov-9.196069_pt1 | contig 17508 bp, 14 predicted proteins | sample MGYA00243981_ERZ653524 | MGnify/ENA primary metagenome ERZ653524 (study PRJEB26926, sample SAMN06165084) | human gut metagenome | biome: ENVO:00009003; feature: ENVO:2100002; material: ENVO:00002003...
TTTTGTTCAATTTTCCGGTCAAGCTTATCAAGAAGGGTGAATGCTAATTCCCAGCACCTACAACGGCAGCACCGTTGACGTCGCAAGCTTATCAAGAAGGGTGAATGCTAATTCCCAGCGCGTATGGGCGTGCGTGAGCGTGCGCATACAAGCTTATCAAGAAGGGTGAATGCTAATTCCCAGCTTACATTTATTTTGTTCAATTTTCCGGTCAAGCTTATCAAGAAGGGTGAATGCTAATTCCCAGCCAGCCACGCACGCCCATAATCCCGCCATCAAGCTTATCAAGATGGGTGAATGCTAATTCCCAGCTATGGTGTAGCCAACAACAAAAACAAACCGAGCTTATCAAGAAGGGTGAATGCTAATTCCCAGCCGGGTAACAAGGTGGACATGCTCATTGACAAGCTTATCAAGAAGGGTGAATGCTAATTCCCAGCTGTTGAGGGGAACCGTATCAAACCTGATTCAAGCTTATCAAGAAGGGTGAATGCTAATTCCCAGCTGGTTTCCGTGCCGCATTGGTCGCAGTACAAGCTTATCAAGAAGGGTGAATGCTAATTCCCAGCTCATGGGACTGTGAGCGGCGGCGGCGTGACAAGCTTATCAAGAAGGGTGAATGCTAATTCCCAGCTAGAAGTGCAGATTCCGTTCCTGCAAACCAAGCTTATCAAGAAGGGTGAATGCTAATTCCCAGCAGGACGTGCAACGCAAGTATTTCAAGATCAAGCTTATCAAGAAGGGTGAATGCTAATTCCCAGCTCGTCGATGTGTTCCAAGAGGTTTGGTGCAAGCTTATCAAGAAGGGTGAATGCTAATTCCCAGCTATTGTTCGGGTGCGATGGTGATGATCACAAGCTTATCAAGAAGGGTGAATGCTAATTTTGAATGCTGGAATGCTTGGGTTGATTTGGCTGATTTAGCTGTGATGGCCGCTGCGGGAATGGCCCTTGCGCGGTTGGCGGCAGAGGTTGCGGCGCGGATTGCGGCACTGATTGTTGTGCCAATTGCGTCTGCGGTGAAAAATATGGCGACGGCTGTGTCTGACTGTTTATCGGCGGATGTTCCGGCTCAGGTTGTGGCTGGAATGGAGAATATTGCGGTTGCGCCATTGTATGCCCCTGCCCCTTCATTGCCATTTCATTGGCGCATGGCGAGGGCTGAAAACCAAGATGATGAATCCTGCATGAGTTATCCGTGATTCCTGTGCGTTGGTACAGCGCGGAAGGTTGAGCAGCCGACATATGCAGGCTTGTCGGTTCACGCGAATATCTTTAAACCTATGACTTCCAATACCCTTCGTATGTCAACCATGTTCCTGCGCACCCTGCGCGAGGACCCCGCTGATGCCGATGTCGATTCGGCCAAGCTGCTGCAGCGCGCCGGCTATATCCGCAAGGCCGCACCCGGTATCTGGACCTGGCTGCCGCTCGGTCTGCGCGTGCTGAACAAGATCGAGGCCATCATCCGCGAGGAGATCAACGGCATCGGCGCCCAGGAAGTGCACTTCCCGGCCCTGCTGCCGCGCGAACCCTACGAGGCCACCCATCGCTGGGAGGAGTACGGCGATAACATCTTCCGTTTGAAGGATCGCCACGAGGCCGATTACCTGTTGGCTCCCACCCACGAGGAGATGTTCACCCTTCTGGTCAAGGACATGTACTCCTCTTACAAGGACCTGCCCGTCACCCTGTACCAGATCCAGACCAAGTACCGCGACGAGTTCCGTCCGCGCGCCGGCCTGATCCGCGGCCGCGAGTTCATCATGAAGGACGCCTACTCCTTCACCCTCGACAAGGAAGGCCTCGTCAAGGCATACATGGACGAGCGCGGCGCATACGAGCGCATCTTCAACCGTCTCGACCTGAAGTACGTGCCGGTGCACGCCATGGCCGGCCCGATGGGCGGCTTCGAATCCGAGGAGTTCCTGGCTCCGATGGAGATCGGCGAGGACACCTTCGCCCAGTCGCCGTCCGGCAAAGCCTGGAACGTCGAGGCGCTGACCACTCCGGAACCGGAAGCCATCGACTTTACCGCAACGCCGGCAGCCGAAAAGCGCCCGACCCCGGACGCGGCCACCATCGACAAGATGGTCGAATTCGCCAACGCCAACCATCCTCGTTCCGACGGCCGCGATTGGCAGGCCTCCGACATTCTGAAGAACGTCGTCATCGCCGTCATGCATCCGCAGGACGAAGACCACGACGAGCCGTGGCGCGAGCTCGTGGTCGTAGGCGTTCCGGGCGACCGTACCGTCGACATGAAGCGTCTTGAGGCGCAGTTCACCCCGGCCGAGATCGAGGAAGCCACCGACGAGGATCTGAAGAAGCATCCGGAACTCGTCAAGGGCTACATCGGACCGATGGCGCTTGGCCCGCAGGCGCGCGACGGAAAGAAGGCCGAGAACGCGTCCGAGACCGGTGACGCGCTGCGCTACCTGATCGACGCGCACGTGGCACGCGGTTCCGCATGGTTCACCGGCGCCGACGAGCAGGACGTGGATTACTACGATTTGGTGTACGGCCGCGATTTCGAGGCCGACGGCACCGTCGAAGCCGTGCAGGTACGTCATGGCGACATGAGCCCGGACGGTTCCGGCCCGCTGAGCTTCGAGCGCGGCGTGGAAATCGGCCAGGTGTTCCAGCTGGGCCTCAAGTATTCCAACGCGCTCGGCCTGAAGGTGCTCGACCAGAACGGCAAGACCGTTCCGGTGTGGATGGGCTCCTACGGCATCGGCGTCTCCCGTGTGATGGCCTGCATCGCCGAAACCCATCACGACGAGAAGGGTCTGGCGTGGCCGGCAGTCATCGCGCCGGCACAGGTGCACGTCGTGGCCACCGGCAAGGATGCGGCCGCGTTCGAAGCCGCAGAACAGCTGATCGGTGAGCTTGAGGCCAAGGGCATCGAAGTCATCTTCGACGACCGCAAGAAGGTGTCTCCGGGCGTCAAGTTCAAGGACGCCGAACTCATCGGCGTGCCGATCATCGCCGTCGCCGGCCGCGACACCGTCAACAACGGCACCATCGAAGTGCGCGACCGCAACGGTGAGAACGCCGAAGCGGTGCCGGTCGCGGACGCCGCGCAGGCGATCGCGGACCGCGTCGCTGCACTGCTCAAGTGACATACGGCAATCCGTAGCGCGTCGGTTTGATCCGACGAACGACATACGGCAACGGAAGACCATCAAGCAGGTGGTCTTCCGTTTTTTGTTTTTCATGGGGAATACCGTGCTCATCTCACGCACATGAGGATTGTGGATGTCGGTGGATAAGTCGAAATTATCCACTGACAATCCACGACTCGCCCGACGATCTCAAGTTATCCACATTCTCCGGTTGGGCTTGCAGACGGATGGAACGTTCGGCGATAGTGGTCTTACCGCGGAAACGTGAAGATGCGGGAAGGGCATGCAGTTTACCCTCTCTCACCATAAATCCACCTCACTGCCTGTCGCTTCCGTGCCGTCAACGGCGCTTTCCGCGGTCCATCATTCGTCAAACAGAAAGGGCCGAACATGGCGCAGCAGCAGGGTCTCCTCACCATCACGGGATATGTGGGCGGCCAGCCCACGCAATTCAATCGGGAAGGCATGCCGCATGCCAGCTCATTCCGGCTGGCCAGCACCAGACATTATTTCGATGGCCGAACGCAACAGTGGAAGGACCTGCCCACCACATGGATCACGGTGAAGGCATATCGAGGCCTTTCCGAAAGCATCTGCCAATCGTTCAAAAAAGGCGAACCTGTCATCGTGACCGGCGTGCTGGCGGCGGAAAGCTGGCTGGACCAGAACGGCAAGCAACAGTCGAAACTCGTCATGGAAGCGAATGCGGCGGGGCATGATTTGAGCTACGGTGTCTCCACCTTCCGCAAACTCGCCAAGAAAAACGATTCCGGCCAGCAAGACGCGCAGCCTGGACAGGCTTTAGGACGTGATCCATATGTGCAAGCCGCCCAACAGCGGGGCGAAACTTCAGTCAATGCGATGGACGGGCAGAGTTCCGGCGTTGACGAGCAAGGCGGCTCGCAGGCCGGTACGGATAGCAACGCCGCCGAACCCCTACGTGAGGAATTCGGCGGCGATGGCTTCTGACGATTGCCTGACGCTTATGCGATCGCTGGCATGGCCTGTTACCAGATGCGCACGCGTTGCTCCGGTGCGAGCCACATGCCGTCGCCGGGCTGCACGCCAAACGCCTTGTGGAACAGGTCCACATTACGGGCGATGCCGTTCGTACGGCATTCGGCGGGAGAGTGCGGGTCGATCTGCAGATACTGCTCCGCCAACTCGTCGCGATTCTTAGTGCGCCAAATCGAAGCGTAGCTCAGGAAGAAACGCTGCAGGCCGGTGAAGCCGTCGATTTCAGGAGCATCGGCAAGCGCGGCTTCGATGGCTTCCGTGGAACCATCCTTGCCGCGGCCGGCCGCTTCATCGAGAGCGAACGCATAGGCCTTGAGAGCGATGTTCACACCGCTCAAATCGCCGATGTTCTCGCCGATGGTCAACGCGCCGTTCACATGAGGGGCCTTCGACGGGTCATCCGAATACTTTTCGGCGAGCTGCGTCGGCACGAACTCGTTGTACTGGTCGATGAGCTTCTGGGTGAGCGCCTTGAAATTGGCCTTGTCCTCTTCGGTCCACCAGTCGTTGAGTTTGCCGTCGCCGTCGTATTGCGAGCCCTGGTCGTCGAAACCGTGGCCGATCTCATGGCCGATCACCGCGCCGATGCCGCCGTAGTTCGCGGCATCCTCGGCATCCGGGTTGAAGAACGGCGGCTGCAAAATGGCGGCCGGGAACACGATCACGTTCATGGACGGCTCATAGTAGGCGTTCACCGTCTGCGGATTCATCGGCCATTCGTCCTTGTCGACGGCCTTGCCCACCTTGGCCAGCTGGTAGCCGGTCTCATACAGGTTCGCGGCACGCATGTTCTGGGCGAAGCCGGCGTCCTCGCGCACATCCAGCGCGGAATAGTCACGCCAATGGTTCGTGTAGCCGATCTTCGGCACGAACTTGGACAGCTTCTCCAATGCCTTGGCCTTGGTCTCGTCGCCAAGCCAAGTGGAATTGGAGATGGACACACGGTAGGCGTCGATGAGATTGCCGACCAGCTGCTCCATACGCTGCTTGGAGGTTTCGGGGAAGTGACGCTTCACGTATTCGCGGCCGACATCCTCGCCGCAGATGCCGTTGACCAGCGAGACGCCACGCTTCCAACGCACACGCTGCTCCTTCTGCCCGGACAGCGTCTTGCCGTAGAAGTCGAAATTCGTTTCGTCGAATTCGTGGGGAAGCTCCAATGTGGAGCCGATCACCACATGCACGCGGGCCCACAGCTTGAGATCATCCAGCGACGCTTCCTTCCAGAACGCGTTGAGTCCGGTGAGGAAGCTTGGCTCATGCACGATCGTGTGGCTGAAACAGCCGCGGAAATCCAACGGCTGCACGGCAGCCGCGGTGGTCGCGTCGTAAGCGTTCTGCCAGGCGTCGATCCAAGCGTCCAGGTCAACATCGGCGAGCATGGCGCACAGGTCGGCGTAATCCGTCGGGTTATAGGTCTTCACCGAATCGCGCGTGGACACGTTGTCCCAATGGTTCGCCGCGATGCGCGTCTCCACGTCAAGGAAACGCTTGGCCTGCGCATGGGCATCCTCGTCATCGGCCGCAAGATGCGCGTTCTTCAGCTGCTTGGCGACCATCTCGACATACGCCTCACGGATTGGCGCGTAATGGTCTTCCCTGTAGTAGGCCTCGTCCGGCAGATCCAAACCGTCCTGTTCGATGTGCACGACATTGGTCTCCGGCGCTCCCGGATCTCCGTAAACGGCGATGCCGATCAGGTCTGGACCGCCGGTCGGGTTCATGGCGCCAAGCGCGCGGGTGAGCGCGGCCTTGTCTTCGGCCTCGTCGATGGAAGCCAACTGGTCTTCGATGGCGGCGAGTCCGGCCGCGTCGATGGCATCGACGTCAAGGAAACTATGGTACAAAGCGCGCGACTTGACGGCTGGGCAATCATCCTCTTCAAGGATGTCGCGGATCTGGTTTTCCGCATCCTCGGCGAGCTTGTCGAAGGAACCATACCGGGAACGGTCGTCGGGAAGACGGTACATGTCGACCCACGGGCCGTTGACGAAGCGGAACAAGTCCTGAGACGGGCCGGTCACGGCGGAGAACGATGCCGGATCGATACCCGAAACCAAAGAATTCGAAGTGTTGTTCATGGCTTCACACTATCCATCTTTGGTGACAACATCGTGTATTCGAATCGAATATTCGGGTGGAACGCAAGGTGGAATACAGAAAGGAGAACATCGTTCGCCGGTGTATGGCCCGCGAAGTAGGGTTGAAGGCATGATCGAACTGAAAACCCCTAAAGAGATTGAAGCGATGAAGCCCGCAGGCCGCTTCGTCGGCGGCATCCTGCGCGACCTGAAGGAATTCACCAAGGTCGGCACCAATCTGTTGGAAATCGACGAATTCGTCCACAAGCGCATCGTGGACCGCAAGGGCGCCTCGTCCTGCTACGTCGACTATGCGCCTGATTTCGGCACCGGTCCGTTCGCGCACTACATCTGCACGTCCGTGAACGACGCCGTGCTGCACGGCGTTCCGTACGACTACAACCTGAAGGACGGCGATCTGGTCAGCCTCGATCTGGCGATCAACGTCGACGGATGGGTCGCGGATTCCGCCATCAGCTTCTGCGTCGGCACGCAGCATCCCGACGACCTGCGCCTGATCAAGTGCACCGAAGAGGCTTTGGCGGCCGGCATCGAAGCCGCTCAGCCGGGCAATCGTCTGGGCGACGTCTCCTGCGCCGTCGGCGACGTGGCACGCGAATACGGCTACCCGATCAACCTGGAGTTCGGCGGACACGGCGTCGGCCATATCATGCACGGCGATCCGCACGTGCCGAACGACGGCAAGGCGCATCACGGCTACAAGCTGCGTCCGGGCCTGGTCATCGCCATCGAACCGTGGTTCCTCAAGACCACCGACGAGATCTACCAGGATCCGAAGGACGGCTGGACGCTGAAGAGCGAGGACGGCTCCCGTGGCGCACACAGCGAGCACACCATCGCCATCACCGAAAACGGTCCGGTGATCCTCACCGTCCGCGACTAGTCCAAAACCTTATGAAAACGGGCTTGTGCGATTACGCACAGCCCGTTTTTTCATGCCCGTTTTGAGACGGAACCCACATATCGAAACGCGCATGCCATATAGTGGGCGGTACTTTTTGAACTGGTAAGGAGCGAACGAGTATGGCCACAGCCAATCTGAGTGTGGAATCCAAGGACTTCACCCTGCCGGTGGTCGAAGCCACGGCGGGCGCGGACGGCATCGTGGTGTCCACGCTGCGCAATGATGGCTGGGTCACACTCGACCCCGGTTTCCTCACCACCGCGCAATGCGAATCGAAAATCACGTACATCGACGGCAAGAACTCGATTCTGCGCTATCGCGGCTATCCGATCGAGCAGCTGTGCGAGCAGTCCGACTTCCTTGAAGTCGCTTGGCTGCTGCGTCACGGCGAACTGCCGAACAAGGACCAGTACGACCGTTTCATCTCCGACATCAACCACCGCACGATGGTGGGGGAGGACTTCCGTACGTTCATGGGCTCCTTCCCGCGCACCGCGCATCCGATGAGTGTGATGGCGTCCGCGGTCAACGCGCTCGCCACGTTCTACCCGGACACCACGGACATCAACGATTCCGACCAGCTGGACGAAGCGGCGACCATCATCATGGCCAAGGCGCGCACCATCGTCAGCTACATCTTCCGCCGCCGTCGCGATGAGCCGATGCTGTACCCGGATTACTCGCGTGGCTATGTCGACGATTTCCTGCGCATGTGCTTCGCCGTGCCGTATGAGCCGTTCGAATCCGATCCTCTGTATGTGCACGCGCTTGGCCGTCTGCTCATCATCCATGCCGACCACGAGCAGAACTGCTCCACGTCCGTGGTGCGCATCGCCGGTTCGGCGCACGCCAACCTGTATTCCGCGGTCGCGGCCGGCATCAACGCGCTGTCCGGCCCGCTGCACGGCGGCGCCAACGAGGCGGTGCTCCGCCAGCTCAAGGCCATCCGCGACTCCGGCAAAACCGTCAAGGAATTCGTGGAGGACGCGAAGGCCAACGGGCGTCGCATCTCCGGCCTCGGCCACCGCGTGTACAAGTCGTACGATCCGCGCGCGGCGATCGCCAAGACCTATCTGCAGAAGATCATGGAACGCACCGACACGCTGAAGCTGCCGGCGGACGAGCGCGCGCTGTTCGACGTGGCCACCGAACTGGAGCAGATCGCATTGAGCGACGATTACTTCGTGTCTCGTCATCTGTATCCGAACGTCGACTTCTACACGGGACTGATCTACCGTGCGATCGGCTTCGATCCGTCCATGTTCACCACGCTGTTCGCGTTGGGCCGCATCCCCGGCTGGATCGCGCAATACCGTGAGATGCTCGCCGATCCGAACACGAAAATCGGCCGTCCGCGCCAGGTGTACACCGGCTACACGGAACGCGATTACGTGCCGATGGACCAGCGCCACTGAACGATATTGACACGCGGCTCCGGTTTCGGACGTGCGCATGCGCCTGCCATGGCTTGCCGCTACAGTGTTTCAAGGAACGAAAGAACCTAACGAATCGCTGGAACCGGTCTACGGCTCCGGCATGGTCAAAGGAGCGTACACATGACTGAACAGCGCACCGCATGGGGTTGGGGCCTGGCAAGCATCGATGCGGCCGGCAACACCCTTGACGTGTGGTATCCGGAACTCACGTTGGGCGAGGCTCCGGCTGAAACCTCGCGTCCGAATCACAACTTCGGCGCCATCGCGCATGACGAGGCCGACGCGCGTGGCGTGCGCCGCATGCCCGTGTTCACCGTGTCCAAGCTGGACGAGCCGATCGAGGACGCCGCCGACGCCTATCTGCGTCTGCACCTGCTGAGCATGCGTCTGGCCAAGCCGAACACGTTGAATCTCGACGGCATCTTCGCCAAGCTCAACAACGTGGTGTGGACCAACTACGGTCCGTTCGCCGTCGACGATTTCGCTTTGCGCAAGCTTGACGTGATGGCCGCCACCCGACAGTCCGGAGCCGTGTTGGCGCCGCACGTCGATGTGAACGTGCTGTCGATTGACAAGTTCCCCCGCATGGTCGACTACGTCGTGCCGACCGGCGTGCGCATCGGCGACGCCGACCGCGTGCGACTGGGCGCGCACCTGTCCGAAGGCACCACCGTCATGCACGCCGGCTTCGTGAACTTCAATGCGGGCACCCTCGGCGTCTCCATGGTCGAAGGCCGCGTCTCGCAAGGCGTCGTGGTCGGCAACGGCTCCGACATCGGCGGCGGCGCGTCCATCATGGGCACCCTGTCCGGCGGCGGCAAGCTCAAGAACTCCATCGGCGAGCACTCCCTGCTCGGCGCGAACGCCGGCATCGGCATCTCCCTGGGAGACAACTGCGTGGTCGAAGCAGGCCTGTACGTCACCGCCGGCACCAAGGTCACCATCTACGACAAGGCCAAGGTCGCCGCCGGCGAACCGCTCGAAACCGTCAAGGGCGCCGAACTGTCCGGCAAGGACAACATCCTGTTCATCCGCAACTCCGTGTCCGGCCGCATCGAGGCGCGCTACCGCAAGACCGGCATCGAGCTCAACGAGAAACTCCACAAGAACTGAAAACGGAATGGCGGAGAGCGTCATCCGCGCTCTCCGCAAGAGGAAACTCGTGAAAATCACACTGATCACCGTCGGCAAGGTCAAAGAGAAGTATCTGCGCGACGCCATCGCGGAATATTCGAAACGACTGGGCCGGTATTGCAAGCTCGGCATCGTCGAAGTGGCCGACGAGAAGACACCGGAGCATGCCAGCGACGGACTCGAACGGCAGATCAAGGCCAAAGAGGGCGAACGCATCGCCAAACATATTCGTGACGACGCGTTCGTCATCGCCCTCGCCATCGAAGGCAAGCAGCTCACCAGCGAACAGCTCGCCGCGAAAATCAACGACCTCGGACTCCACGGCACCAGCCATATCCAACTCATCATCGGCGGCTCATTGGGACTCGACCCCGCGATTCTCAAACGAGCCGACTACCTGCTGAGCTTTTCCAAAATGACGTTCCCGCACCAGCTGATGCGGGTGATTCTGCTGGAGCAGATCTATCGCGCATACAAAATCAACGCCGGAGAACCTTACCACAAGTGATTTTCGAGGCGTTTCGCAAGAAACGCTAAGTAGGGGCGAGCCGGTATAGTGGCGCGTATGAGTGACTACAGGGACGAACGCGAGCAGCGAGAACGCCGTCGCCGCACCATGGTGCGCACGGTGTGCATCGTCATCGCCGCGGCGATGCTGCTGAGTCTGGTCATTCCTGCGATCTACGCGGGGCTTTGACGCCTTCGGGCCCGTATGATCCGAAACGGGCCCCGGTTTCCCGTATGCGTGCGGACAGGTTCGCGGTCCGTCCATGTGGGAAATGGATGTGGGCACGTGGAAAAACCTTATGGATTGTGCGGGAGCCGTGGACGGCTCCATGTCAGAATAGTCAGGAACGTAATAGAAATGTATGGTGTAAACGATGGCAGAATTTGATTACTCCGAGGCGATCAGCGAAGCGCGCGCCAAATACGAGTCCATTTCCAAGGCCCTCGACGTCGATCGACTGACCGCCGAGGCCAAGGACCTTGAAGTGAAAGCGGCCGAACCCGGATTGTGGGACGATCCGGAAAACGCACAGAAAGTGACCAGCAAGCTGTCCGCGGTGCAGTCGCAGCTCAAGCGTCTGGCATCCGCCGACCAGCGCATCGAGGACGTGGAGACCCTGGTCGAGCTTGGCCAGGAGGAAGAGGACGCCGACACGTTGGCCGAGGCGAAGGCCGAAGTCGAAAGCATCCAAAAGGATCTCGACGATATGGAGATCCAGACGCTGCTTGACGGCGAATACGACGAACGTTCCGCCGTGGTGACGATCCGTTCCGGCGCCGGCGGCGTGGATGCGGCCGATTTCGCGCAGATGCTGCTGCGCATGTACCTGCGTTGGGCGGAACGCAACGGATACAAGGCCAAGGTCATGGACACCTCCTACGCGGAAGAAGCCGGCATCAAGTCGGCCACGTTCCAGGTGGACGCCCCGTACGCATACGGGCGACTGAGCGTGGAGGGTGGCACCCACCGTCTGGTGCGTATCTCCCCGTTCGACAACCAGGGCCGCCGTCAGACCAGCTTCGCCGCCGTGGAAGTGGTGCCGCTGGTCGAAGCGACCGATCACATCGACGTGCCGGATTCCGAAATCCGCGTCGACACCTACTGCTCGTCCGGTCCTGGCGGACAGGGCGTGAACACCACGTATTCCGCGGTGCGCATCACCCACATCCCGACCGGCATCGTGGTGACCATGCAGGACGAACGCTCTCAGATTCAGAACCGCGCCGCCGCCATGGCCGTGCTGCAGTCCCGACTGCTGGTGCTGCGCCACGAGGAGGAAGCCAAGAAGAAGAAGGAGCTCGCCGGAGACATCAAGGCCAGCTGGGGCGACCAGATGCGCTCGTATGTGCTGCATCCGTACCAGATGGTCAAGGACCTGCGCACGGGGTATGAGACCTCGCAGACCCAGGCTGTCTTCGACGGCGACATCGACGAGTTCATCGAAGCCGGCATCCGCTGGCGTCACGAACAGCGTCGCGCGGCAGCCGAGGAACAAGAAGCCTAAGCGATAGGCGGAGGGAAAACACGATGGCGCTGATCTCGCTTGAACATGTGAGCAAAGTCTATCCAAAGGGCACGCGTCCCGCATTGGATGACATCAGTCTTGACATCGATCGAGGTGATTTCGTCTTTCTTGTGGGCGCGTCCGGTTCCGGCAAGACCACCTTGCTGAGCCTGCTGCTTCGCGAGGAGGAAGCCACGGATGGCGAGATCCGCGTCGCCGGCAACGATCTGCGACGCCTGTCCGCACGGCAGGTGCCGCATTATCGCCGGCAGATCGGCTTTATCTTCCAGGATTACAAGCTGCTCAACAACAAGACGGTATGGGAGAACGTCGCCTTCGCACTTGAAGTGATCGGCACAAGCCGTTCCACCATCAAATCGCTGGTGCCCAAAGTACTGCAGACGGTGGGGCTCACAGGCAAGGAAAACAACTACCCCCATGAGCTGTCCGGCGGCGAAGCGCAACGCGTCGCCATCGCAAGGGCGTATGTGAACCATCCTCAGATCCTGCTCGCCGACGAGCCTACGGGCAACCTCGACCCGACCACGTCGCTGGGCATCATGGAAGTGTTGGACGCCATCAACCGTACCGGCACCACCATCGTCATGGCCACACACAACGAGGAGATCGTCAACTCCATGCGCAAACGCGTGGTCGAATTGCACACCGGCAAGATCGTGCGCGACGAGCAGCAGGGATCCTACGATTCCGCGCTGTATTTCCCGGACGCCGAAGTCGAGTCGAAATCGCACCAGGCATTGGGCACTTCCGACCCGAACGCGAAATACCGTCGACAGAACGCCATCGATTCAATGAACGCTCCTGACGACACCGTCGACGTGGAAGGCGCGACGCGCGCCGAAACCGTGGTGAACGCCGTGGATGTGGTCGCCGCTGCCGTCCATGACGGACAGGGGAACGACGGCATCGCCCGTCTTGCCAAATCCGTGCATTCCGGACGCACCGGCCGTTACGGCGAGGCCTTCGCGTCAGTGGAGACCACCTTGACCTGGGGCAAGGGACTGAGCCTCGAACAGATGGCCGACCAGGAACAGGCCGAGCAAACCGAACGGAACGAACAGGCCAAGACCTCCGCTGAAAATGATGCCTCCGAGACTGGTGCCGACGAAGCATCGGCGCTGTCCGCTCCGCCTGCACCGCCCGTTCCACCGACCCAAACCGAGCCTCCGACACCGCCCGAGCCTCCGGTACCGTCCGAACCGCCCGTCCCGCCGGCACCGTCCGATGAAAACCCTGAGGACACCAAGGAGCACGACTGATGCGTTTTCGTTTCATCCTTTCCGAAACATGGAACAGCCTCAAGCGCAATGTTTCAATGATCATCTCCGTCATGCTGGTCACATTCATCTCCTTCCTGTTCATCGGCGTATCCGGCCTGATGCAGGCACAGATCACCGCCGCGAAGGGCGAATGGTACGACAAGGTCGAAGTGGTCGTATGGCTGTGCCCGGACGGTGCCAGCCAGGCGGCGTCCTGCTCGTCGGGCAAGGCGCCTTCCAACCAGGAGATCGTCGATCTGGAGAACGTGATCAACGAGGAAGCCGGCAACATCGTCTCCAAAATCACATATGTGAGCCGTGAGGACTTCTACAAGAACACCTTCCTCAAGCAGTATCCGAACGGCGAATACCAAGGACGCGTGCTCACCGCCGCCGACATGCAGGGGTCGCTGCGTCTGAAACTGAAGGACCCGACCAAATACCAAGTGGTATCCGAAGTGTTGAGCGGCCGCACCGGTGTCGAGGAAGTGCAGGATCAACGCAAGATCTTCGACCCGGTCTTCTCGGTGCTGAACCGTGCGACGGCGGTCACCGTGGCGCTCGCCGGCGTGATGATCCTGGTGGCCATCATGCTGACCGGCACGACGATTCGCATGAGTGCCGCCTCGCGTAAGAACGAGACCGAGATCATGCGACTGGTGGGAGCCTCGAACTGGACCATCCGCCTGCCGTTCGTGTTGGAAGGCGTGTTCGCGTCGCTGATTGGTTCGCTGCTCGCCTGCGGAACGTTGAGCGCCATGGTGAAGCTGTTCATCACGGATTGGCTGTCGAAGAGCGTGCAGTGGATGCCTCTGATCAACCAGAAGACGGTATGGCTGCTTGCACCGGCCCTTGTGGTGGGAGCCGTCGTGCTGTCGATCGTCGCGTCCAGCATCTCGCTGAGGAAGTACCTGAAGGCATAAACCGGCGGAGTGCTGAACGAGATGTTCAGCATATTTGAAGTTTGCTGGATACAATGTCGAAATAGGTGGATTTCGGGAAGGGAATACATGTCTAGGAAAATGACGAGACAGGTGCGGCCCATCGTTGGACTGATGCTTGCTTCGGCTATGTTCTGCGCCGGTGGCGTCGCGGTCGTCGCCGCGCCGGCTCCGCAGGCGCATGCCGTGAGCATGTCGGAATACCAGGCGAAGGTGTCGAACCACGCCAAGCTGAAGTCGCAGCTTGCCGGCGTGAGCAGCGATCTCGCCGACACGATTCTGCAGTTGGCCGATTTGAACGACAACCAGATTCCTGCGGCGGTCGAGGCCGCGGAATCTGCCCAGCAGGCGGCAGAACAGGCGCAGAGCCTGGCGGAAGCGACCACGCAGCGGTTGCAAGCGGCCCAGCAGGACAAGGCGAACCTTGAGGAGCAGATCAAGCAGACCGGCTCCGACTATGATGACGCCAAGGCCGCCGTCGCGCAGCTCGCCCGCGAAAGCTTCCACGGCTCCAGTACGTCGGATGTGCTGGATTTCGTCACCGATTCGACGACCGCCGACGATTTCGTCAACAAGATGCAGTCGCAGGCCGCGGTCACGCGAAGCGAATCCAACGCGGCAACCGACGCGGCGAACGAGCTGAACACGTCGATGAACCGCAAGGACCGTCTGGGCGCCATCGAACAGAAGATCACCCAGCTCAAGGAGCAGGCCGACCAGCAGGCGGCAAGCGCCCAGCAGGCGGCAAGCGAGGCCAGCGTCAAACAGACCGCCCTGCAGAAGCTGCGTTACGAGGGCACGGTGAAACGTGAGAAGCTCGAATCGCAGAAGAGCCAGCTGACAACGCAGAGCGCCAAGGAAGCGGCGGACATCGTCGCCATGAAATCGCAGATCGATTCATGGAACAACCAGTACAACAATTCCAACAACGCCGCTGTCAACCCCAATAACAACCAGCAGCAGTCGCGTCCGAACAACAACACGAACTACAATCCCGCTCCCGCGCCTGCACCTGCACCGGCTCCGACGCCCAATAACAACAATTCCGGCGGCGCCAGCGGCATGAACTATGCGGTGCCCGGCAATTGCCCGGCCGGTTCCGGATACTGCTACGGACACAACACCGGCAACACGGTCGGCGGTGCCGCGTATCCGTCCCGCCAGTGCACGCTGTGGGCATACCTGAGGCGTTCCCAGCTGAGCCTTCCGGTCGGCTCCTACATGGGCAACGGCGCCGATTGGGCCAATACCGCTCGTGGACTCGGATACCTGGTGAACAACACCCCGCATGTCGGCGCGGCGATGGTGTTCGCGCGCGGCCAAAGCGTAGGCGGACATTGGACCGCCGACTGGCAGTACGGCCACGTGGCCGTCGTGGAACGCGTGAACGCCGACGGTTCGGTCCTGATCTCCGAAGGCGGCACCGGCTTCGCGACGTTCCCGGCTTGGGAGACGATTTCCAACGCCGGAGCCTACCAGTACGTCCACTACTGACGGTTCCGTTCCAGACATGAAACCACGGCAAGCGCGCCGTCCGCATCGTCGGGCGACGCGCTTTCGTGATATGGTCGACGGAGTCGCGTTGCATACACTGATCGAAAGAACCGGGAAGGAGGTCTGACATGGCCAAGGAACAGGGAACCAAACCGATCGCGCAGAACAAGAAGGCGCGTCACGACTACGCCATCGAAGACAAGTATGAGGCCGGTCTCGTGTTGACCGGCACCGAAGTGAAGTCGCTTCGTGAAGGACGGGCGTCGCTGGCCGAATCGTTCATCACCATCGACCGTCGTGGGGAGATGTGGCTTGAGGGAGCCAACATTCCCGAATATCTCAACGGCACGTGGAACAACCACGCACCCAAACGCAAGCGCAAGCTGCTGCTGCATGCGGCGCAGATCGACAAGCTGGCCCGCCAAACCCAGGCCAAGGGATTCACCATCATTCCGCTGAGCCTGTATTTCAAAGACGGCCGCGTCAAGGTCGAGATCGCGCTCGCCCGAGGCAAGAAGGAATTCGACAAGCGCCAGTCGCTTCGCGAGGAGCAGGACAAGCGCGAGGCGCTGCGAGCCATGCGATACGCCAACAAGCAGGTGCGATAAATCGGAAAAATTCCGGTTTCACATAGTGAAAGAACGCCGATTCAGGAAAATTTTTGTAACACACCCTCTTTACGCTAGGATACGGTTCGGCTGAACAGGCCGATATGAATCCATAGGAGAGGGAACATGCAAGCAGGAAAAGCCCTGAAAACCGCCGCCGCGTTCATGTTGAGCGTGGCCATGCTCGCCACCGGCGCGGCATGCGGCACCAGCGACGACAGCGACGCCTCGGCGTCGAAATCCAGTTCGAAGTCCAGCGAACTGACCGGTTACGATGTTTCCGGCGTGAAGAAGGACGACGCGATCGCCAAAATGCTGCCGGATTATGTGACCAAGGACGGCAAGCTCACCATCGGCATGGATACGTCGTACGCGCCGGCCGAGTTCCTGGCCGCGGACGGCAAGACGCCGGTCGGCTTCGACGTGGACATCGTCAAGGCGTTGGCGAAAACGTTCGGCCTCGAGGCGGATCCGCAGACGTCGAATTTCGATTCGATCATTCCATCAATCGGTTCGAAGTACGATATCGGCGTCTCGTCGTTCACCATTACCCCGGAACGCATGAAGGCCGTCGACTTCGTCAGCATGTTCAAGGCCGGTTCCACGTGGGTGGTCAAGAAGGGCAACCCGAACAAGGTCGACACGTCCGATCTGTGCGGATTGAAGATCGCGGTGCAGACCGGCACCACACAGGAGGAGGAAGTCAACAAGGGCGCCGAACAGTGCAAGGCGGACAACAAGCTTGACATCCAGATCCTGTCCAACAAGCTGCAGACCGATGTGACCACCAACGTCGTCACCGGCAAGGCCGACGTGTTCTACGCCGATTCGCCGGTCGCCGGCTACGCGATCGCGCAGACCGACGGCGAACTCGAAACGCTTGGCAAGACCGAAGGCATCGCCCCGGAAGGCATCGTCGTCAAGAAGGGCGACCAGCAGATGGACGAGGCCCTGCAGAAGGCCCTGCAGAAGCTCATCGACGACGGCACCTACATGAAGATCCTCAAGTACTGGGGTGTTCAGGACGGTGCCATCAGCAAGCCGGAGATCAACACCCCCGGCACCAACGAGTGAATGTTTCGGAACTTTTGCGTCCGTTAATACGCTCGTAGCAATCCGCTCTTAGGTTATGCCATAGCCACGTTTGGCTGGTTGATTTGGCTGGATTGAAGAGAGGACTTGCCATGATGAGGAACCTGAAAGGTTGGGCGGCGCTCGCGTTGAGCGCGGCGATGGTCGTCTCGATGGGAGCCTGCGGAACCTCCGACAAAACGGATTCCCAAGCTTCCGACGATTCGAATTCGTCGTCGACCACCGGTTACGACGTGTCCGGCGTGAAGAAGGACGAGAAGATCGCCAAGATGCTGCCGTCCTCCGTCACCAAGGACGGCAAGCTGACCGTCGGCATGGATACGTCGTACGCGCCGGCCGAGTTCCTGGCCGCGGACGGCAAGAC
>ENA-OZBR01000546-OZBR01000546.1-human-gut-metagenome-genome-assembly--contig:-NODE-546-length-16896-cov-34.924886_pt1 | contig 16896 bp, 11 predicted proteins | sample MGYA00243981_ERZ653524 | MGnify/ENA primary metagenome ERZ653524 (study PRJEB26926, sample SAMN06165084) | human gut metagenome | biome: ENVO:00009003; feature: ENVO:2100002; material: ENVO:00002003...
CCAGATTCTTGTTCAGTTCGTTCCTGTTGTTGGCCATCGCCAGCCTTTCGTCGAATCGTATTCCACCCTGCTGCAGAGCGGATATCTCTTGACACAGATACTAACGATTTTTCGTTACAAAATCATGTGAACTGAATATTTGCACGTCTTAAAAAGTTGCTTTTCTTAAATTCTGACTATCATTTTCATGATTGTTTCATTTTCTTACGATTTCGATTCTGCCGACGATTCCGCAATTTCATTCGCTTTTCTTGCCTGATATGCGCCATTCGCTTTCGATTCGCGCGCGCGGCTCCTTTCGACCGCACTTTCGATGCACGCTATAAGAAATACGAATGACGCATGATTTTCATACGACCACATTGCGGACGGGGGTGCAGATGGATTCGCGTATTGCGCACTACATACGCAGTATGCGATCAGCGATGCGCATGGTGGAATCGCGGTGCGACACCAGCACGACGGCGCTCCCCCGCTCGGCAAGATCATTGATCGACCCGAGAATCACCGACTCGTTATAGGCGTCAAGACGGCTCGTCGGCTCGTCGAACAGCACCAAATCGGCGTCGCGAAGGAACATGCGGGCCAATCCGATGCGTTGCTTCTCACCCTCCGAAAGGCGGCCACCCAGCTCGCCGACCCGCGTATCCAAGCCGTTCGGCAGCGCATCGACCAGTTCGAGCGCGGACGCCTTGGCGAGGGCTTCGCGCAATACGGAATCGGGAATGTCGTGCGCGAGATCCGAATCGGAGGAATCAGCGGAATTACCACCAGCATTACTGCTGGAATTACTACAGAAATTACTGCCAGAATTACTGTCAGAATCCGAAAAATCGGCGTCATTGCAGGCAATAGCGAGATTTTCGCGAATCGTTCCGTCGAACAGATACGTCTCCTGCCCCATCATCGTCTGCACGCGCCGACGCCATCCGGCGTCAACCTGCGGCAATGGAACATCCGACAGCGAAATCGTGCCGGAATCCGGATCCCAGTAGCGCATCAGCAGTTTCAACATCGTTGATTTTCCACGCCCGGACGGGCCTTGAATACCGAGAATGCCCTGCCGTGAAACATCGAGTGAAACATGGTCGAGCACCGGTTGCGAGGCGATGCCGGCACCTTGTTCGCCGGAGGATTGCGCTTCCGCGGGGCGTGCCGGACTCATGCCAGTCGCATGCTCCGACCGCCCGTTTGGCGTGCGTTCGACGGAAATACGGGCGCCGGATCCATAGCCGAATGTGACATCGCGCATTGTCATGCCCTGATATTCCGGGCGTTCGCTCCCCTGCTCGACCACAGCGGGAGCCTCATCCATCAACGCGAACAGGCGGCGTGCCGAAGCAAACGTTTGCGTCAGATTCGCCGGCAACGCACTCAACGCAAGCGTCGGCCCAAACGAGCTGGCGAGCAGCACGAAAGCCGCAACCAACGCTGGGGCGTTCGATCCCACGGAACCCATCCACATCAGGCCTTCCGACATATCGGCGGCAGTGGAAACCGCAGTGCACAACGTCATCGCAAGGAAAGCCGCAATCGCCGTGAACAGCATCACCAATACCGCGCCAAATCCTGCAAAATCGCCATTTTTCACGCTCAGACGCACACGTTTGACCCACAGCGAGCGCGTGCGACGCTGAATGGACGCAAGCCGGGCATCGCCTTGGCCGAAGCGGATGATTTCGCCGATGCCACGCATATCGTCAAGCATTTCGTCATCGAGGGCGGACGACTCCTTGCGCAGTTCCGGACCGATGCCGCGCACCGCGGATGCAAAAAGTTTCGGCAGTATGACGCCGATAATGAGGTGCGCGATGATGAGCGTCGCCGCGAGGGGCGGACTGAGGGTGAGTAGCGCGAGCGCGTAGACGACGGTAGTCACGATGGCGATGACGACCGGGCTGATGGTGTGTGCGAAGAAGATTTCCAGCAGTTCCACGTCGGTGGTGACCAGTGCGATCAGGTCGCCTTTGCCTTTGCCTGCAAGCTTGGCGGGGGCGAGACGGCGCAGGGCCGCGAAGGCTTTCGCACGGAATAGCGCAAGCAGACGGAACGCCACGTTATGGTTCATGAACTGTTCGGCGTAACGCATGCCGCCGCGGATCAACGCGCATACGGCCATGGCTGCGAGCGCCGCGAGAACGCTGAGGTTCCAGACCGGCGAGCCGACTGCAGCGAAGGCCGCCGCGATGCCGAACACCGGCAGGAAAGTGGCGGCGAGATGGCCGAGCGTGCCGCAGACGCACGCGACGATCATGTACTTGCGCTGCGGCCCAACTTCCTTCAACAGGCGCGCAATAAGGCGAGACGTGGGTATTGTCTTCGCGTCCGATTCTGCCGAATCGGACATCCGAACGCCCGTTTTCGCACCCTGTGCGTCCGTTTCTGCAGAATCGGACACTTGGAGACCCATTTCCGCACGCTGCGTGACTGATTCTGCAGAATCGGACGCTTTAAGTGCGTGGGATGCAGAGGTGGAATGAGTTGCGTTATTGCGTAGACCTATGTTTTCCACGGTTTGTTGGGCGTGGAACAGTTTGGCGTATGTTCCGTTGGCACGCATGAGTTCCGCATGCGTGCCTTGTTCCGCCACGCGCCCGTGTTCGAATACCACCACATGGTCGGCGTCGGCTGCATTCGCCATGCGGTGCGTCACCATGATCACGGTTTTGCCCCGATCCGCAAGCGCCCGAATGGTTTGCAGAATCAGGGTTTCGCTTTCCACATCGACGCTGCTGGTGGCTTCGTCGAAAATGTAGACGGCAGGCTCCCGCAGCAATGCGCGCGCAATGGCGATGCGCTGTTTTTGGCCGCCAGACAGGTTGCTTGCGCCCTGTTCGATGGCCAGGCCAAGTTCTTGCGATTGCGCACGCACGAAATCGCTGATATGCGCCGCTTCCAGCGCTTGCCACAGTTCGCTTTCGGTGGCATCAGGCTTGGCCATCAGCAGATTGTCACGCAACGTTCCTGCAAAAAGGTGGCTTTGCGCCGCCACTATGGCGATTTCCCTCGTAAGGGATTCGATGGAAAGATCGTTGATTTGGTACCGTTGCGTCGAGTTGTTTCCTGTGTTTCCGGATTGCAGCCACATACATCCTTCATATCCGGAAAGATTTCCGGAGAGCAGTTCGACGGCGGTGGATTTGCCGGATCCGGACGGACCGACGATGGCGGTCACCTGCCCGCGCCGCGCAGTGAAAGAGACGCCATGCAATGCGACGACCGAACCATCATCATCTTTCGACATGCCTGTTTTTCCAGCACCAACCACACCGGACTTTCCCCCGATTTGTCCAGTTTTTCCAGTTTCCATATCCGCCGTCACAGCCGTATCCGCAGCCACACTCACAGCCGCCGCAGCGTCCGTATTCACGTCCACATATCGGAACGACACGTCATCAAAGCACACGTCCACACCGTTATCGGAAGCGCCGAATTCCGGCATTTCCTGCATCCCATGCGCAGGAATCGGCGTATCAAGCAATGCGAAAATACGCTTGGTCGAAGTCATGCCGTTCATCGCAACATGGAAGAACGACCCCAATTGGCGCAGCGGAATGAAGAAATCCGCGGAAAGAAGCACTATCAGCAGCACGCCGGCAAGCGGCAATGCGGCACCACTCGCATACTGCCAGATCGATACGCCCACGCCGGCCGCGGCACCCCCGTATGCGACGACGTCCATGGCGGTGAGCGAGCGCAGCTGAATTTGCAGAACATTCATGGTCATTACGCGGAACTGTTCCGCTTGCTCGCCCATTTTCTTGGCGGCATGCGCATCCGCGTCAAAAGTTTTCAGCGTTTCAAGACCTTGTACATTGTCAAGAAACACAGATCCCATGTCGGTGTATTTTCCCCAATATTTTTTGAATACTCGGGCTGCGCGCATTGCGACCATGCCAACAATCAATACAATCAAAGGCGCGCATACAAGCAATGTAACAGCCGTCGGCATATTAATCGGCGCAACTATAAAAAATAATGTTACCGGTGCGAGAATCGCATAAAACAGTTGCGGTAGGAATAATTCGAAGAAGCTTTGGATTTGTTCGATGCCTTCACCGGCAGATTGCACCACGTCGGCAGTGCTGATATGTTGCGAATATGATGGTCCGATCGCAAGCATTTTATTAAAAAGCTGTTCACGTAACGCGAGTTTGACACGCTCAGCCGCTTCCGCGCCGAAATAGGCCGCTGCGCGCATCATCAGAAAACGCAGTACCGCACAGACCACGATCGCCAGTACGCATCCGACGTATGTTTCCGCACTGAATCCGCCGTAGCCAAAACCGATGAATAGGCGGGAAATCAGGCCACTATCACCCATGGAGAACATGGGGTCGAACGCCGATTCCACCACGGCAAGCGCCGGCGAAAGCATGACCACCACCGTCACCACGAACACGACGTTGGACAGCAATCCGACCCATTGGCAGAGCACTTTCGCCGCAACCAACCGCCCCACGCCGGGAGCGAGGGAAAACAGCCTCTTGTCAAACATAAACACCTTCCGTCCAATGAGCGCACTCGCGTTGCCAGCTCGCCTACGGCCCAAAGCGCAATCGCCATGCATCCAACAAACGAATCGCAACAGGCCAATACGGGAAAACCGGTGCGTGGCAAACCGTTTTCAGCCTATCCAAGGCAGCTCGCAATCGTCAAGGGCGCATTGCATACAGCGAACCGTCGCAATCGAATTGCCATAATCGACCTCAAATCAGCAACGTTGAAAAGAGAAAGGCTGGATGTTCGCCGTTGAGCAGGCAGCCCTCTGACGCAAGGGGTAAATTGCGTCACTCGTGAGTGTACTCGATAAAAAACGCTCGCACCACCATTTCTTCGCATTTCGCTGGTTTTACGGTCCTTTCGGGGATATATGGGAAGCATGGCGGCTCCCCCGCAACCGTTACGTCAAGCCTTTTTTCGAACGGATACAGCGCGACACCAAACACTTGATTTTTGACGGAATAGCACCATTTGTCAGTTCATACAAAGTTGATGAAATATTTCTTGTCGCTTCTCACAATGCAGACTTACGGCCCCGTAACTTAGAATGTGCAAGGTGCGCAAGGGGTAGGAAACGCGGACACACGGTTTGTATCGCTCCCGCACGCATCACAAGCAGAAATACGCGGAAACAACGCAAAAACCGCGAGAAAGAGAACGCTTCATGCTCACCGAGTACACCACCCCGGGCGAATCCGTTGAGGTGCGCGACGACGAATCCATCTATTCCCTGCTTACTGGACGCATAGCGCGCACTGGCGAAGATACCGTGATCGCGGAACGCAAAACCGCCCCCGGCCAATGGACGAAGGTCACTACCGGCGAATTCCACAATGCCGTGCTCGCCGCCGCAAAAGGCCTCATCGCATTCGGCCTCAACAAGGGCGATGCCGTCACCATCTTCTCCACCACCCGCTACGAGTGGGGCGTGCTCGACTTCGCACTGGCCGCCATCGGCGCGGTGAACGTGCCGATCTACGACACTGATTCCGCGGCGCAGGCCGAGCGTATCCTCAACGATTCGGATGTGAAACTGGCCATCGCCGACAATCGCGAGCGCTTCGACCGTCTCGACTCCGTAATCGACCGCTGCCCGTCTCTCAAGCACATTCTGATGCTCGATTCCAACGCCATGGGCGCGTTGGAAGGCTTGGGCGTCACCGTGTCCGACGAGGAGCTGGAAGCACGCATCGATTCGGTGCATGCAGACGATCTGGCCACCATCGTGTACACGTCCGGTTCGACGGGAGCTCCAAAGGGTGCCGAGCTTTCGCACCGCAATTTCATATCGATCACGCGCGCAGGCAGTCTGGCGTTGCATGAGATCGTTCTCGAAGATCATCCGCGACTGCTTCTCTTCCTGCCGCTCGCCCACTGTTTCGCACGGTTCATCCAGTACGCGTCGATTGCTTCCGACGACGGCGTGGTTGGTTATCTGCCGGACACAAAGACGCTGCTGCCCGATTTGCGTTCCTTCGAACCGACATATCTGCTGGGCGTACCACGAGTGTTCGAGAAGGTGTATAACGCGGCCTCCCGCAAGGCCGGCACGGGTTGGAAGGGACGCCTGTTCCTCAAGGCTGCCGAAGCCGCACGCGATTGGTCGCGCATGCAGCAGGCCGGCGAACGCCCGACCGCCAAGCAGATCGCGCAGCATCTTTCGTATGAGGCTTCCGTATACCGTACCGTGCGTAGCGCTCTCGGCCCGCGCATCCGCTACGTGGCATGCGGTGGTGCTCCTCTGGACGTGTCTCTGGCGCATTTCTTCAACGGTATCGGCCTGCCGATGATTCAGGGTTACGGTATGACGGAAACCGCTGCGCCGTTCGCCGCGACCCGCGTCACCGACAATGTGATCGGCACTGTCGGCCAACCGGCTCCGGGATCGTCTGTGCGCATTTCCGATGATGGCGAACTTCAGGTGAAGGGCCCGAACGTGTTCAGGGGCTACCACAACCTGCCTGAGAAGACGGCGGAAGCGTTCACCGAGGATGGGTGGCTGAAAACGGGTGATTTGGCGTCGATTGACGACGAGGGACGTATTACGATCACCGGCCGTAAGAAGGACATCATCATCACCGCCGGCGGCAAGAACGTTTCTCCGATTCCGATGGAGCAGGAGATTGTGAAATGTCCGATTGTGGAGCATGTGGTAGTTGTCGGCGACAATCGTCCGTTCATCGGTGCGCTGATCACGTTGGATCCGGAAGGATTGGAGGCTTGGCTGCCTTCCATTGGACTGTCTGCCGATACGCCGTTGGATCGCGTGGCTGCGACCGCCGCCGTTCACGACGAAATCCAGAAGTACGTCGACAAGGCGAACGCGACCGTTTCCCGCGCCGAATCCGTACGTAAGTTCGTAGTGCTCGATACGCAATTCACGCAGGAAAACAAGTGCCTGACCCCGTCGCTGAAAGTGGTGCGTCCTGCCGTGAATCGCGTATTCGCCGATGTCATCGATCAGCAGATCTACAACGGCAAGCGCTGAAATCCACGTAAATCATAAATCCACACAACACGAGCGTGGGGCGTGGGAGAATGTCCTCTCTCACACCCCACGCTTTTGTTCTGTCTGCACAAGTCCCGATTTCCGCCTGAAATCCGGGTTGTGCAGACAGAATCAATGGGGTTATGCAGACAAATCTGCAGGAATCACTGCTGGCCGTAGACGTTGGTGTAACGATCGTTCAGCTTCGCGATATCCTCATCAGAAATCGGAATGATCTCACCCAACTGCCTCGCCGCCCACATCGTATGAGCGACCTCCTCCGTCATCGCCGCGGCCTTCACCGCGGCCTCCGCGTCCTTGCCGACCGTGAACGGACCATGGTTCTGCATCAGCACCGCAGGAGACTTCGGATACTCCCTGAGCGTCTCCACCACGCCCTCGCCGATCGCCTCCGAACCGTCCACCACGTTGCCGTCCAAGTCGCACACCACCATCGAGCTCGGCGTCAGATACTCGTAGCGCAGGCCCGACGGCTTGATCACCATCAGATCCGCAGTGCGCAGACGCTGCGACACGTTGCCAGCCGTCCACACCACCAGGTTCCACTTGACCAGCTGCTCGTGCAAGGTCGCCACGACCTCACGCACCTGCTTGGCCTCAGCACGCGCCTCGGGACCATAATCAGCCAAAGTAGCCATAATTAATCACACCTTTCACAAGATTTTTCAATCAATACTGTTTTCAAATCGTTATTGAGTTATTCAGATTGAGTTTCGGCTTGAATTATTCAGGCGGCCTTGCGCAGGATCGGCTCCCGCACGATGCCAACGCGGTCGAACAGTTCGTCGAAGTAAGCCTTGGCCTTCTTCACTTCGGCGATCGGGGCCTCGGCCTTGCTCGTCCACATTTCCACGGTGTAGCTTCCGTTGCAGCTGAGACGGTTGAACAGGCGAAGCACGGCCTCGAAGTCGACGGTGCCATCACCGAACGGCACTTCCTTGAACCGGCCCGGGAAGTCAGCGGTAACCGGCTTGGCGTCCTTCAAATGCACGGCCACGATGTCATCAATGTTCGATTCGATTTCGTGCGCCACATCGTTTTCCGGCCATGCGGTGAGGTTGCCGACATCCGGGTAAGCCTGCAGGAACGGGCTGTGGATCTGGGTCTTCAGGTAGTCGACCTTGCTCAGCGAGTTCAGGAACGGATTGTCCACGGTTTCGATGGACAGCATCACCATCTTCTTGGCGGCCATTTCCACGCAGGTCTTGAGGTTCTCCATAAATACCAACAGCGTTGACTGTCATGATAATCACCCCAAAAGTGACATAGAAATCGCAATGGAAGGAAAACTGGAAGGATTGTGCGGCTTGACGAAGGCAGGACGAGACTTACGTCAAGCCGCACAAGTTAGCGATGAAATCCACGAAAGCAATAAAAGAGATACACTTTCTTGAGATTTCAAAAAAAAATGTTTAGCAATCTCTGGATTGTGCAGAATATATTTCAATCTGATATATTCTGCACAATCGTGGGATTTACAGGCTTTCGAGATCCTTGCCCTTAGTTTCCCGTGCAAACAGGTAGATAATCGCACCGGCAATCAGGCAGGCTCCGAAGAAGCCGAAAGCCGTGGTGATGACGCTCAGGTCGATGTTCTGCGAAACCGCGCTGCCGCCGATTCCGGTGTGGTCAAGCTTGATAAGGATCTGTTCCGTCAGGATCTCAGCGATATCATTCCCGCTTACGAGGAAATCGCAAGCCGCCTGGAGTCCCTGCTCTAAATTCAAGCAAAAATCCTGCATTCCTGTCTGCACAACCCGAAAATCGGCCCTATTTTGAGGGTTGTGCAGACATCATATGCATGATCATCTCCCCCTAATCCGCAATCTCAGATCCAGATATACCCCCAAACCAACAAATCCCGTCTGCGCAACCCAAGAATCAGCCCCATTTCTGGAGTTATGCAGACAGAAATTACATCATCTCTACCCCCTAACACCCGATTTTAAACCTAACCTCCCCCTAAGCAAGCAGGCTATGCCTGCACAACCCAAAAATCGACCCCAATTCCCGACTTGTGCAGACAGAATCAGCATCCGCTACCGCCCCACCTCTTCGGCAGTCAGACCCAACTCATTAAGCACCGAATCGGGAACGATGCGGGCATCAGTGGCATCGTCCGACAGCAAGCCATACTCCCGTGCCCCACGCGAAGCATATCTCGACGGACACCTTGCGCAAGTTCGCGGCTGATTCCCACAGAAAAAAGACCATCAAACGGCGTTCTGTTTTCACTGGCAACCTGCGTGACCATCATTTTCATGGCGCCTGGGGTAGTAATACCGTTACGGGCGAACGCAGCATCTGCACGCACCTTGATATCGTCAGGAACGTTAATCTGAATCAAAGCCACCCCACGCCCCGCAATCTTTTTATGAATTTTATATGTAAAATCGTATTCTCTCGCGCGGAATTATGCAATTTTAAGGCGTACGGAAGGCTATTGGATCAATAACTTTCGTACGCCTTAAATCCCAATCACCCAGCGGCTTAACTTCATGCCAAATGCCGCCAAGTTCGGTCGAGAATATCCTTCCGCGTCAGTCGTGCAGAGATTCGGGGCGGGGGATCAGGAACGAGCAGGCGAAGGCGAGCAACAGCACCACGGCACCGCCAACCATGCTGGCCGTATAGCCGACGGTTGCGCCACTCGACTCGGTGAACGCATCCATGATGCCGTACAGAATCGTGTAGCTGATACCAGCGCCCAGGTTAAATGCACCCGCGTTGAAGCCCGGTAGATAGCCCGGATTGTCCTTAGGCGAAAGCACGATGCCCAAACCGTTAAGCATAATGTTGGCGCATCCTGCGTAGCTCAGACCCATCACAATCGACATGACCAACAGTCCAGCCAGGCTCGGCGATTGAGCTACAAACACACCGAACGCTGCTGCGAGCACACTTACCGCTAATCCACAGCGCAATACCTTAAGGTACCCAAACTTGGTAGCCAGCACGCCACAAATCGGACCGAACGCCAATCCAACAAGCGCATACGGAGTCAACGTCACAAACGAAGAGACGCTGGTGCTGATGCCAGCTCCCGCCTCACCGTCCTGAGCCAAAGCCGGAACCACACCGTTCATGATGGCGAAAACGCCAGTCAGGGTGAGGAACGCGGTAAGCAACAGGCCCCAAGTGCGACGCTGTTTGATGTAATGAATCGGCGCCATCGGATGCGCACTACGCTTTTCAATATTCCAGAACGCAACAAACGCAACCACTGCAACGGCAAAAAGCACGCCGATGAAAAGCCAGTTAGCTTCGGCAATACGTTGCATGGAATTGACAGCCGTAAGCGCGGTGCCAACAGCGAGAACCAAGAAGACCACGCCCGGCCAATCCATCTTTTCATTGGTGCCAGAGGTACTGTCATCAGCCACAATAGCCACCAGAACCGCGGAAATCAGACCAATCGCAGCCATAACCCAGAAAATTGGACGATATCCCCAAGTTCCTGCGATCCAACCGCCCGCAAGCGCGTCTACGCCGGCGATGCCACCATTAACGGAAGTAATCACGGCCATGAGCTTCGTATACTGCTTCTCGTCAGGTACACGAACATGCAACATGATCATGCACAACGTCACAATCGGACCAGCCGTACCCTGCAGCAAACGGCCAAGAAGCAGAATCGGCACATTAGGAGCCAACGCAGCAACACTACAGCCGGCCACCGTGGCAATCAGCATGCCAAGCAAAACCTTCTTGCGCCCCACCAAATCAGCCAAACGAGGAAGAAATAGCGAGAACAATGCCGACGAAGTAAAGAACACCGTCTGCGAAAGGCCAATCTGCGTGGCCGTGGTATTCAGCTCGTTCTGCATGGTCACCAATGCCGGCGAAAGCATGGAAGCATTGAGCTGGAACGCGAACGTTGCGGTCAGGAATGCCACCATAAGGAAGGCAACCGACTTTCCGTTTTTAGCTGGTTGCGAAGCATGGGGATTAACAGTTATTTCACTCATGTCCAAACCCCATTTCTTTGACATTCATTGTCATTTCAAACTCCTTTGTTGACTATTTCGTCTCAGTCATCATTGACGACAGAATTAAGATAAATCGATTTGGCAATGATGTCAACCTTGCTTCTCGACAGCAATAGCTATCGCTTGGGCAAATTCCGCTTCCAGATTTCAGAAAAACCCGCTTTTTTCAAACATGTCACTCCATTTACCCCAACAGCAGCACGGCGACACGCCGAAAGAATTACCGCGCAACCCCAACCAATATGGCTTGACATAGTTGCCAAACCGTTTTAGCATATTTGCTGCGATTACAGTTTCTCCGATTGCTTTAGCGGAAAGCAGTTACCTCATTGCATTCACCTCAAGAAAGCACACCATGAACAGCCACTCCCAAAACACCGACACCGCTTCCAAAACACCACTGCCACTGCTTATGGTCGCGTTTTTCCTAGCGATTTTCTCTTACCAGTTCAACGCATCCATGCTCTCTCCGGCGCTCCCATCAATGAGCGCACAGCTTGGAGCCGACTCAAATACCATCAGCACCACCCAGACGGTATTCTTTGCATCATCTGCCGCCTTCTCGCTATTTCTGCCTCGCTTGGGGGATCTCATCGGACGCAAACGCACCACACTAGGAATGCTTGCAACGGCATCCCTCGGATGCGTTATTTCAGCAACAGCACCAAACATACTTACGCTATGCCTTGGCCGCGCACTTCAAGGAGTTACCGGGCCAATCATCTCGCTATGCCTGCTCATGCTTCGTGAGCGCGTAACCGATGAAAAACGCTATGCCTCGCTCCTAGCAATTACCCTGTGTGCAAACGGTGGCATCGCCGGCCTTGACGCACTTGCAGGCGGATGGCTTGCCAACAGTTTCGGATTCCGATCCGTGTTCTGGACCATGGCCGTCACGGGGACATTAGGGTTCATCACCATACTGCTATTTGCCACTGAGAGTCTCGCAAGCAATGCCTCCCCCATGGATTGGCCAGGAATCTCCAGTCTGGTTATTGCGCTCAGCTCGCTACTACTGTCCATCAGCATGCTTCGAAACAACGAGCATAATCTCGCAATCGTGGCACTGCTTATTGTTATTTCCGCATGCAGCTTCGCAGAATTCACTCGTATCGAGCAGCATTCGAAAGCCCCTCTAGCTTCCATTGACTATTTAAAGCAGCGTTCGACATGGGGATTCCTGCTTACTGTGTTTCTTGCTTTAGTCGGCGTATTCGCAACCATGAATGGAGTAATCCCAGCGGCAGCGCAGCATCAACAGTTGCTGAGCATGAGCGCTCAGACCTCAACATTGGTCACGTTAGTGCCTTACGCTGCGGTAGGCATGGCCGTAGCCCTTATAGCAGGGCCGATTGCAGGCCGATTGGGATATTTAACCGTATTCCGGTTGGGATTGGCAGTCACCGCTCTGTCTCTTGGATTCGGCATCTACGCAATGCAGCACCTTACAATTGCTTCACTGATCGCTTTGTCTGTATCGCTTGGCATCGGCTATGTGGGATTCACGTTCATCATGATCAACGCGTTGGCAGTAGCGCTCTCCCCTGCGAACGCGCCAGGTACGCTGCCGGGGCTGAATGCAGGCGTATTCAATATCGCATCCAGCATGAGCTATCTGCTGCTTTATTCAGTGCAAACCGGAGTCGAAACATCTCATGGAATTGCTTACGGTTATGCAGCAAGTCTCGGTATTGGATTCATCGCCGTGACCTGTGCGTTTGCATGCTCGTTCATCATTCGCAAATGATTGCCATCCGCAGCGGCACTACTTTATTGGGAACGGCCAATAGATCATCGCAAAGGCGCCGTGCTTGATCGCACCACAAGCTGTGGTACATGCACACTGATTTTGCGCTCTCTTTTCGGATTGTGCACATGGTCAATCAGCATCTGTACCGCTTCCACGCCCATTTGTTTGAGCGGCTGCTTCATGGTGGTCAATCCTGGACTCATCAACCCCGAGAAGAACATGTCATCGTACCCAATAACGGAACAATGCTCCGGTACGGAATATCCCATCTCCTGAGCGGCATTGCATACAGCCAGTGCCATGAGATCATTAAATGCGAACACGGCAGTAAATTTGCTCCAATCAAGCATTCTGGCTATTTCCAGAGCTCTGCCGTAAGTGTAGTCGCCTTCAAAAATCAATGATTCGTCATATTGCAGACCATTGTCCGTCAATGCCTGCTTATACCCCTCAAGACGGCTTTTTGAGCCTTCCAAATAATGCGGTCCAGTAATGCAGGCAATACGTTCGTGCCCAAGACGAATCAAATACTCCGTAACCACACGACCACCTTTAAGGTGGTCGCCCGCTACGACATCGCTATCTTCCGTACCGGAAAAATCCATAAGTACGTGCGGAATCCTTTTTTCCGACAGCAATCTCATATTTCGCAGCACTTCCCGCTCTTCGCCCGCAGCATTCGCCAGAATGATTCCTTCGACATTCTTGCTGTACATAAGTTCGATATACTCGGCTTCACGAGAAGACTGATTGTCGGAATCGTTGAGAAGCAAACTCCAACCAGCATCGCGGCATGCGCGCTCAACGCCTTTCGCAAAGGTGGAGTAAAAGTCGTTGGCGATGTCAGGAACGATTAAACCCATGGTGTTATTGCTGCCGTGCCGCAGATCGCTTGCAGACTGATTGCGCACATAATGCATATCTTCAGCAGTCTTAAGTACCTTTTGACGAGTCTCTTCCGATACTCTAAACGGTTTACCAGAAAGAATCAGCGACACTGTAGGCACCGAAGTGCCAGTCGCCTCGGCAATATCTTTCATGGTTACACGCATTTCAGCATCCTTTCAACGTTCTGCACCCATTGTAGGGATATGAGAAAGACGGCGTGTCGCCTAGTTGACTTTCCAACGCAAAAATGTTTACAATGTGTTTGCCAAATCGATTTATCAAACGAAGGAGTTTATTATGGCACAGAAAATCATCCTCGACTGCGACCCGGGTCACGACGACGCCGTCGCCATCATGATGGCAGCCAAGCATCCGGAAATCGAACTGCTCGGAATCACCACCGTCCGTGGCAATCAGACCCTGGAAAAAGTCACCCGTAATGCACTGAATGTGGTGCAGTACCTTGATATTGACGTTCCGGTATACAAAGGCATGAGCGTGCCAATGGTTATCGAGCCGCGCCCTGTAGAAGAACGCGTTCACGGTGATTCCGGACTCGACGGCCCGCAATTCGATGAGCTGACTCGCACCATCGAAAGCAAGCATGCCATCCAGTTCATCATCGAAACCCTGATGGCTTCCGACGGCGACATCATACTGGTGCCAACCGGTCCGCTGACCAACATCGCTATGGCTATGCGCATCGAACCGCGCATCGTGCCGAAGATCAAGCAGATCGTGCTGATGGGCGGCTGCTACCAGCTTGGCAACGTGACTCCTTCTGCTGAATTCAATATCTGGGCAGATGGAGAAGCTGCACATATTGTGTTCTCCAGCGGCGTGAAGGTAACCATGATGGGTCTTGATATCACCCGTAAGGTTCTGGCGCTGCCGTCCGTCATCGAGCGTATGTCCAAGCACGACAATCGTGCGGCCAAGCTGTTCTGCGATCTGATGACCTTCTTCAACAAGGGCCAGAAGAAGACGTTCGGCTGGGAGGGCGGTCCTCTGCACGACCCAACCACCGTGGCGTACCTTATCGACCCATCCGTCATCACGGTCAAGAGCATGCATACCGACATTGAAATCAACAGCGAGCAGAGCTATGGTCGCACCAATTGCGACTACTTCCTGCTCACCGACGAACCGAAGAACTCTGACGTCGCAATCGACGTCGATGTCGAAAAATTCTGGGACATCGTTGAAGAGTGCATCTCGCTCTACGAGTGATCGATAACCAATCAGCAACGAACGGTGAAGCTGTCATCATGACTAATCCAACCATTATCCCAGCTATACGAATCTTCGATTCCTACGCAATCGCAGTTGCCTGGCATGCCTACGCAAACCAACGGGGCTACATCGCGCAATTGCAACGATGGGGCAGAAAATGGAAGGTGACCGTCATGAAAGCAGCCTCATAAAACCATCGCAGCAAAAACAAACACTTGCCCGTCTGAACATCCACCATCTTCGCAAGTTTGACGTCGCCTTTCCTCTACGCCAAACCGTTCAGACGGGCATTACTGTATCTGCTCTGCGACTGCCGCATCCACCAATCGGCATTATCGTCCAATCACTACCGTCCGGTTATGCAGTATCTACACCGACATCTGCACAACCCGAAAATCGGCCCTATTTTGAGGGTTGTGCAGACATCATATGCATGATCATCTCCCCCTAATCCGCAATCTCAGATCCAGATATACCCCCAAACCAACAAATCCCGTCTGCGCAACCCAAGAATCAGCCCCATTTCTGGAGTTATGCAGACAGAAATTACATCATCTCTACCCCCTAACACCCGATTTTAAACCTAACCTCCCCCTAAGCAAGCAGGCTATGCCTGCACAACCCAAAAAACAGCCCCAGAATGCAGGTTGTGCAGACAGAATTCCCGCCTTGTGCAGACGAGAAGTGGAATCTCTTTCTACTGGCGTCAGAAATATTGAAATAAAAGCCGATTTCAGTGTTCAGTATACACTTTTCAGGACGAATATAGGATGACGATTGTGCAGCGACTGCACTACAAGCATACGAATATGCAGATATTCGGGGAAATACAAATGAGCGCCGGTGATCGGAAGCGATCCGACCCGCCGGCGCTCATATGGCAGAGATTAGTGATGAATCCAGAATGTCTAACGACGCTCCATCAGCCATTGTCAGTAAAGCGACAATCAGTGACGGTTCCGTCAGTGCATAACGCGTGCGGTAACGGTGCGGCAGAAGGCGAAGGCGTACGAGGGTACGTCGAGTCTTCTGCCGTGCCGTTAACGCTCCGTTATGTCAGTGACGGTTGTTGAGGCGGTGGTACATTTCGGAGATCTCAAGGTCGCGCTCGAATTCTGCGGCCTTGGTGTTCGCGTCGATGGTGGCGAGTTCGACACCGGCGATGCGGGCGAAGTCTTCCCAAGCCTCGCGGCCGACGGAGGTGGTCATGCAGGTGTGGTGGGATGCGCCGGAACGCAGCCAGCACTCGGCGGAGGTCTTGAGGTCCGGCTGCGGCTTCCATAGGCCACGGGCGCACGGCAGCTGCTTGAGTTCGCCAAGCGGCTCGACCACGTCGACCAGGTTCATGGTCAGGCGGAAACGTTCGCGCACGTCAGACATGGACACGACGACGGCGTCCTTCTTCGGGGCGACAGTGAAGACCAGGCGCACCGGATCGGCCTTGCCACCGATGCCGAGCGGGTGGATTTCCAGCTTCGGCTTGGCGATGGTGCCGACGGACGGGGAGACTTCGAGCATGTGGGAGCCCATGATCATCTCGTTGCCCGGGGTGAAGTTGTAGGAGTAGTCTTCCATGAGGGAAGCGCCACCTTCGAGGCCGTAGCCCATCACTGCGCCGATGCGCACGAGCACTGCGGTCTTCCAGTCGCCTTCGGCGGAGAAGCCGAAGCCGTACTCGGACGGGAAGCGCTGCGGGCCAACGCCCGGCAGCTGCGGGAGGGCACCCAAGTCTTCGAAGTTGTCAACGCCGGCGGTGCAGCCATTGGCGCGCATCATGTTGACCATGGCGGCTTCTTCCTTGGCCGCGATGAACAGGGAATCGTACTTGGCGTCGAGCAGAGCCGGATCAACGTCGTACTTAACCTTGTAGTCTTCGATGATGCTCTTGACCTGATCGTCCTTGACGGCTTCGTAGGCTGCGACGAGCTCGTTGACGGCCCAAGTGTTGATGGATGCGCCGAACACGCGCTCGGCTTCGGTCTTGTCGCCTTCGGTGACGGCCACGTTGCGCATGTTGTCGCCCC
>ENA-OZBR01000553-OZBR01000553.1-human-gut-metagenome-genome-assembly--contig:-NODE-553-length-16857-cov-11.206702_pt1 | contig 16857 bp, 13 predicted proteins | sample MGYA00243981_ERZ653524 | MGnify/ENA primary metagenome ERZ653524 (study PRJEB26926, sample SAMN06165084) | human gut metagenome | biome: ENVO:00009003; feature: ENVO:2100002; material: ENVO:00002003...
ATGGCTACTGACAAAAAGAGGGTCTCAACGTACCTTGCAGATGATGAAGTCCGTATGTTAGATGCTATTGTTGATCTTTTGCACCTCAATCCACAAAACGGACGAAGCGAAGCAATTGAAGCAGCTTTGAAATTTTATTTCGCCTATTTGAGCAATCAAATGAACACAGACTACCTTTGCGGTATCTACGGCAGACAAGTCGAAGCACTTGTGCAGCGGGCAACAGATCGCATATCTTCGCAGCTCTTTAAACAAGCTGTTGAAACAAACATGCTAACACGTATCGTCGCATTCGAATACGAACTATCGAAAGATGAGTACGATAAAATGCGCAGCAAAGCTGTTGCAGCCGTAAAACGTTCCACCGGCCGCATTTCTCTGTTCGACACAATGCAGGACAGTGAGGAATAAAGCCTTGAAATGATTTCACGAACACTGTATAATGGAGGTGAAAAATTAGAACATGGAAAAATTGATTCGAGTGTTGGAAGGTATTACAGCCACTTTGTGGGCAATAACCATTCTATATTCTATCTTTTTCTTTTCACTGAGAGGTTTTCTTTTGAACGATATTTTTCAAGAGATTCTAATTGGCTTAATAACTGGTGCTATTTCTTCTCTTGTTTTTACCTCGATTTCGTATTTTGCATTCTTACACAAAATTCCTGAAAAAACATATGAAAAAATAGAAAAGCTCTTAAATGATCGATTAGGCTACGAAACTACAAATCATAACGCTGTAATGGGTGCTCTTAATCCAAATAACGAAGTTTTGCTTAATTTAGTTTCAAAAGACCATCGAGAATTAAAAGTGCTTACGGGCGAGACCTTACAGCATCTACGTATGGAAAAAGCCGCTAAAGAAAATCGCGAGCATATATTGACCAACGCAGAAAAAGAAATCGATAAACATATTGAGAGTTTACGCGCTTTTTCCGACATCATGGTAAAGCAACAAGAAAGAATTGTGCATTTAGAGAAAGAAAATATGGAACTCAAAGAGCAAATTCAAAATTTAAATGCACAGCTAAATCAGCAGCATGAACAAAGCCAATATCACAAACACGAAAATGAACAAGATTTTGGAATGTATCTATAAGCAACGCTTTAGAAATAAGGAGGTGTCGCCATGCACTACACATTGATGCACAAAGAAATACCCGTAGTCGATATTGAACTGGACGATGCGTCCGGCGCGATTACTCGTGTGGATGACGTGCATAATGCTGCGCACATTCCAATCGGCATTGCGTACAAGAACGACATTCTCGACCGCAAGGCACTCAACAAATGGTGGTATGGGCGTTCCATTCCGGCAAGCCGTCAAGGCATCCAACAAGCGCTCGCTATTCTGCGTATCGGCAGCACGCAAGAGCTTATCGATAAAAGCTACGGACTTAGCCTTTCGGATCAGTATTGGATTAAGGAGAAAGGTTCCTCGTTGGAATGGGCTGAGATCAATTTTTTCACAAATGATTTTTCCCGTGACATCGGTGACATTCTTTTTGGCGGTCACAGCTCCAGTGCGAAAATCGATTTGATGTCCCCGGACAACACCTCCGATGGTTGGCTACGCAAAAAGTGGACGATCATCGACGGCAAGCGCTGCCTCATTAAAGGCGGCAGTGGCGTGAACCAGCAGGAGCCATACAATGAAGTTATTGCTTCTGAGCTGATGGAAAAGCTCAACATCCCTCATGTTCCCTATCGGATCATTATGCAGGGCGATTATCCTTACAGCGTTTGCGAAGACTTTATCGATGCGGACACAGAACTTATCTCTGCTGACTACATCATGAAGTCTCAAAAGAAAGCAAATCACCTCACGACATATCAGCATTACCTTAACTGCTGTGCCGCCTTCGGCATCTCTAATGCACAGCAAGCCGTAGATCAAATGATTGTCATCGATTATTTACTCGCCAATACTGACCGTCACTATAATAACTTCGGTGCGATTAGAAACGCCAACTCCTTAAAGTGGATCGGTTCTGCGCCGATCTACGACTCCGGTACATCTCTTTGGTGTAATACACCGACCAAACTCATCCGTCCGCTGGCCTCTGATTTGCCTTCAAAGCCGTTCAAAGAAACGCATGAGGAACAACTTAAACTCGTATCGTCTTTCGATTGGGTCAACTTTGAAGCGTTACAGCGCTTTGGAAACCGTGTGTGCGAAATCTTCGCAGAGTCCCCCTACCTCGACTCCGAACGCTGTGTTTGTCTTTCGAGCGCATTAGACCAACGTATCGAACGTCTTGAAGGTTTGGCGCTAACCATGAACCATGAACAGCACCACAGTCCAAAAATTGAAGAAGAATTTGAAATCAAGCTGTAAAACCGGAAGTACTTCCGGTTTTTTCTTTTCTCATTGAAATCAAATTAAAAAGCTATTATAATATTCTATATGAGGAGTGAACGACTATGAAGAAAAAGATCACAGCAATATTGATGGCGGCGGCACTTATGGTATCGCTTGCGGCGTGTGCGGGCAGCAATACCGAAAGCGCCGTAACGGAAAGCTCCACATCCAGTGCGGTAAGCAGCACGGTATCGGAAAAGAACGATGCGAGCAGCAAACCGACTGCAAGCGCGAGCACCGCGAGTGCAAAGCCTACGGCGACGCCGGGTGCAAAAACAGAAAGCAGCAAAACCGAGAGTTCGAAGGGAAGTAACTCGTCTGCCACGTCTAAAACTGAGAATAGCACAACGAGTAAGCCGTCGTCTTCAAGTTCTACCGGCAGCACAGCATCGAAGCCGAGTGCAACCGCAAAACCGTCTGCCACAACGAAGCCCAGCTCCGGCAACAACGCTGTGAGCAAGCCGTCCTCCGGCAGCAGCGCGACGGTAAAACCCTCAGCCACTGCAACGCCGAAGCCTACCGTAAAGCCGACCGCTGCACCGACAGCAAAGCCTACCTCTAAACCGTCTGCAACTGCGACGCCGAAGCCTGCTGCAACAGCCAAACCGACCACCGCTCCGACGGCCAAGCCTACGGCAGCTCCTACATCAAAGCCGACTGCTGCGCCGACGGCAACTCCGAAGCCCAAAGAAAAGGTTTGGGTCGTAGATGTTCCGGCAAAAGAAGAGGTTGGTCATTGGGAAGAAGATGGATATTGGTGGAGTGATGTTGTTTATCGCTGTAATCAGTGCGGAGAAACTTTTACGACAAAGGATGCTTTATTTGTCCATGAGGGCGATTTAAGCACATGCTGGAGTTATACAGAAGTTCCGGGAGAATCTTATTGGGTAAAAACAGGTCAGCATTGGGTTGTTGACGAACCTGCGCAAGAAGAACAAGGTCACTGGGAATACAAATAAAAATTGAATATTGCAGCATGAAGCATCCGTTTTCTCGGGTGCTTTTTTACTGCAAAAATTCAAACCGTACTTTTTGAGTGCGGCTTTTTTCATATAAAAATCTAACGAAAGGAATGGCAAAAAATGAAGAAAGCAAAACGGATTTTGGCCGGAGCGCTTGCGGCGTTGATCCTTACGATGTCACTGCCGTTAAGTGCTCTGGCGGATGAAGCCGACGTGCCTGTGGAAAGTCCGAGCTTTGAAGTCGCTTTTGATGTAGATACCGGGCAGGAAGAAATTTCAGAAGATCCTCCGGCGGATATTGAAGCGACACCGGAGCCTACCCCGGAACCTACCGCAGAGCCGACGCAGGAGCCAACGCCTACGCCGGAAAGTACCGCTACACCGACCCCGACGGCAGAACCTACCGCAGTTCCCACGGCTACACCCGGAGTTACCGCAACGCCGACAGCAGTGCCCACGAGTACGCCGGAGTCCAGTGCTGTACCGAGCGCATCCCCTGTTGTAACGCCTACGCCGACGCCTACGCCGTCACCACAGCCGGTGGTGAACCCAGTAAAGCTTGAGCACGACGTATTGGATAATGTAGATAAGGTATGTATCTACCTGTTCCCTGTGCCGGGTGATAACGAAATCACACAGGAATACAGCGCCGAGCACAAGGCGATAGATATTGCCGCATCAAGCGGATCGCCTGTATATGCGGCAGAGAATGGCACTGTAAGCTATGTGCAGATTTGGGACGGGTCGTATGACACCACCGGCATGATGAGCTACGGTCACATGGTCGAAGTTCGGCACGCGGACGGCAATACGACGCTGTATGCACATTTATCTGAGATCAATGTGCAGCAAGGGGAAAAAGTCGTGCGCGGGCAGCGCATCGGGCGTGTCGGCAGTACCGGAAATGCTACCGGCCCGCATTTGCACTTTGAAGTCATCACTTCGGAGGGTAAAGCCGATCCGGCAGAATACCTGTGGACAATGCCGGGCGAGTGGATCATGGGCTATGCCGCCGACACCGAGGCGGGAATATCGCTTACCGGTATTGGTGACACCGGTAAATCGGTTATACATTTTTATTCGCTCGCCAAAGAAACGACGACAACAGTGACCGGCTCATTGGGGCATCTGCCCACAAAGGCGATCAAGTCCGGTTCAACCGAATATCCGGCATATTGTCTCGAAAAAGATAAGCTAATTTGGGACAATATAGATTTTACGTGGTCGTCGTTTACTGTGCCGCAGCAGACGACCATGAAGGCTATCCTGGCGGAAGGCTTTCATGAAACAAATTCTCTGGATAAGTCCGATTGGGGTAATACACAAGGCATCGGTTATAAAGGCAATTACGCCAATGAAACTGCAAAATGGCTTGTCACGCAATACCTAATCTGGGCAGCCGAAAAAAACTATATCACCAAGCATAGCAATACAAGCTGGACATGGAAATCGCAGGTCGATACCGACCTCGAAACCGTTGCCAAAAATGCGTATAACCCTACGGTTGTAAGGAGCTATTACGCTGAGGTCAAAGCCAAGCTGCTCAATGCTTATACGATTCCCTCCTTTGCTTCAAGCAGTTCATCCAGCTTTTCGACGACAATAAAAATGTATTGGGATGGCAGCAAGTATACAGCAACAGTCACGGACAGCCATTCTGTTGCTGCCTATTATACGTACACCCATAACGGTATAACATTCACCAAAAACGGCAATAAGCTCACAATCTCGACCACAAAAGAGTATCCGTCGGGCGTTGTTGCAACGGGTTCGCGTACCATAGGCGATGACAGCAACCTCGCTTGGTGGAAATGCACAGATTCATCAATTCAGCTCATAGCTACACCGCTTGGAAAGACTAAAACTGTACGCAGTTATCTCAAAGTGCAGACGGTTACACCGTCCTATTACATCTATCTAAAAAAGTCCAGTGCTGACACATCTATGACTAATGGTGATAATAGATACAGCCTTGAGGGTGCTGTGTACACCGTTTACAGCGGCAATACAGCAGTAGCGACTATAGCCACGGACGCATCGGGGTACGGATACACAAATGTTGCTCTCCAAAACGGACGGTATTCCATCAAGGAAACCACTTCTCCGAAAAACTACTACAAGGACGAAACAACGCATTGGGTAACGATTTCTTACGGAGACGCTGCATTAAATGTATCAGATGCTCCGATACCATTGGAGTATAGTATTAACCTCACAAAGACGAGTGCCAATGTCTCAATCACAAACGGCGACAGTGGGTATAGCCTCGCCGGAGCAGTGTATAAAATCTATAACAGTTCCGGCACGGAAGTTGCATCCATTACCACCAATTCGTCGGGCAAGGGTTCTTCAAACGTGAAGCTCAAAAACGGCACATATACCGCCGTGGAATCCAAAGCGCCTCCGGGGTATGCCTTGGACACGACAAGGCATACCGTTAGGATCAACAATGCTGACGCAACTCTGAATGTCAGCGATGTACCTTTGATTAAGACGGTGACACTAACCAAAACGAGCGCTAACACGTCGATCACGGCAGGCAACAGCAATTATAGTCTTGCCGGAGCTGTGTACGATGTGTATGAAGGCAATTCTGCTACGGGTACGCCGGTTGCATCATTCACAACTAACACGTCGGGCGTTGCGACGTTAAGCCGCAAATTATATCCAAATCGAACATATACAATCTTGGAACGAACTCCGCCTCCCGGATATGTAAAAGATACGACGCCACATCCATTCTATCTTACTTACAACGCGGCTACAATGGATGTTGTGGATGACCCAAGTGCTGTGAAAATTACAGTTAAAAAGAAAGACAGTGGAAACGGTACAACCACTCCTGCCGGTAATGCTTCTCTTGCAGGTGCAGTATATCGAGTCTACTATCTGCAAAACGGAACTACAGTTTACAAGGATATTACGACCGGTTCAAACGGCGTAGCAATTCTAAATGATGTGCCTTTAGGCGAGATAAAAATTCAGGAAATCTCAGCTCCGGTCGGCTACAAGCTTGATTCTACGGTGCATACGTACAACGTTACTTCGGACAAAGTAACTTCTGCCGTATACGAAATGGAACCCGAAGATTTTACCGAAGATGTCTTTAAAGGACACATCCAGATCACCAAGCAGATTGAAATGCTCGGTGCGGATGCACAGCTTGAGCAGGGCGCTGAATATCAGGTGTATCTCAAATCTGCCGGTAGCTATGCCAACGCAAAAGACACAGAACGAGATTATCTTGTGACCGGGGCAGACGGCAAGTCGATCACCAAAGACCTGCCCTACGGCACGTATACGCTGCATCAGGTTAAAGGTGTGCCGGGCCGTGAGTTTAAAGACATGGATGTTGACGTCCACGAAAACGGCAAAACGTATGAGATGACGCTCACAAACGAGCTCAAGTATGCGCCGCTCAAAATCGTGAAGACCTCCGAAGACGGCAATGTTGCCGGTTTTACATTCAAGGTCACACGGCTTGCGGATGGGTATAGCAAAACGTATACCACCAATGCGGCCGGTGAGATCATTACAGATCAGATGCCTGTGTACGTCGATGCAGATGCAACGCAACTGTATGAGTACAAGGTCGAAGAAATCAACGTGCCGGATAAATATCGCACGCCGGATGCACAGACGATAACACTTACCTATGGGCAGACGGCAGAGGTTCGCTTTTACAACCAAATTGCACGCGGCACGCTTGAAATCCTTAAAGTAGACCACGACGGTGTGACGCCGCTCGAAGGCGCGAAGTTTGAGATTACAGACGATAACAACAATGTAATTGCAACCGAAACTTCCGGGCCGGACGGAAAAATCAAGGTAGACTCGATCCTTTACGGACAATACCACTGGTCAGAGGTGATGGCTCCGAAGGGTTATGAACTTGATGATACCGTGCATGACTTTGCAATCGAGTACGATGAGCAGGTCGTAGAAGTCACGCAGGAAAACACTCCGAGCGTGGGCTCCATTACAGCTAAAAAGATCGATACTGACGGCAACGCCATGCCGGGCGTAGAGTTTACGCTCGAGTACAGCACTGACGATGGCGCGACTTGGGCCCCGGTGGAAGCCCGCGCAGAAGACAGCAAGCCTTCAATCGGGGGCTGCACAAGTGCAGTCGTTGACGGCGCTTTGGAGACCGATGAAAACGGCGTCGCTACCTTTAATGGGCTTCAGGTCGATAACCAGACCGTTACAATCACCTACCGTTTGACCGAAACCGGCACGAAGTCCGGCAACACATTGCTCGCAGCGCCGATGTTTATCGGCAGCTTACCGCAGGTGCTCGACGACGGAACAGAAATCGTCGATGTGACTGTAACGGCAGTCAACAATCAAAACTACACATTGCCGTCCTCCGGCGGCAATGGCATGGTGAGCGTGCCGGTGGGCATTGCTCTCGCACTGATTTCCGTGTCCTGCTTTGCAGCATGGCTGTGGAAGAAAAAGTTATTTTAAGAGAGCATCTACACTCTCTTAGAACATAAAAAAATAAAATGAAAGGAATGTAGAAAAATGGCAAAATCCAAGTTAATCTCTCGCATTGGTGCTTTGGCTTTGGCAGCAGCTCTGGCCTGCACCTCTTTGATCTCGGCCTCAGCGGCTACTATCGATAAAGCTACCATCGATATGGACGCAAAGGCACAGCTGTCCATTTATAAGTATGACTTTACCAACGCCAAAAAAGATGGCGTGTGGAATGAGGACAGCTACGTTTCTACCGGCCAGTATGACGCAAAAGTAAATGAAGTGCTTGGTGGCACAACGCGTACCGGTGCGAACAGCGCATCTTCTGCACTTGGTAATGGACAGGCAAGCAACGGCTATGCAATTAAAGGTGTCGAGTATACTTACCTCAAAATTGCGGACATCACGCAGTTCACGGAGTCCGAAAAAGACGGCGGTCGTACCGACAGCCACATTGAGGTGCTGTATGCAATCGATAAAGTCAAAGGCGCAGATATGCTCGCTGCTATCGGCCTTGCAGACGGCAAAAACAGCTATGAAAACGCAAATGCACTTGATGCAAACAACTGGTATTACCAGTCCGACGTACTTAGTGCAGCACTTAAAGCTGCTCTTGAAGCCAATTCCACGACTGTTAAGAATTCGCTCGAAGCCTACGTAAAAAACAACGGCGGTACGGCAATGCCCGAAACGAACGAGGACGGCTACAGCAACGTAACCGGCCTCCCCGTAGGTCTCTATCTGCTGGTTGAAACCCGCACACCGGAAATGGTGACAGGTACAACAAATCCGTGCTTTGTCAGTCTCCCGATGACCACTGTTGACGGTGGTATGGCAGACGGTTCCGGCAACCAGATTACGACCGGCGGTCAAGATTGGAACTACAATGTTGTCCTCTACCCCAAAAACGAAACGGGTATTGTCACACTGGAAAAAACCGTGCGTGAAGCTGCAAAAGACACTGGCATAAATAACGCATCTGATGTTATCACCGACGGCTTTACACACAACGCAACGGCATCCGCAGGCGACACCGTAGAATATCAGATCATCTCCACACTGCCGACGATCACGTCTGCGGCCACCAATATCAGCGCGTATACGTTCCAAGATGTTCTGGCCCGCGGCCTCTCTTATGTAGGCGGCACGAACAGCGTTACACTCGAATTCTTCACAGATGAAGCTTGCACCAACAAAGTTACCACGTGGAAGCAGTCCGACGGCAAATTCAAAGTTACGCGCGAAGAAAACAACGACGGTACGCATACGATGACGATCTCCATGACCGATGATGGCCTTGCCGAGATCAACACAGCCAATACGGCTTACGATAACGATAACGGCAAGCTCTATGCAGGTTACAGCAATTACACACTTCGTATCCGTTACGACGCAAAACTCAATTCTGATGAGTCTCTGGTTTACGGTGACAACGGAAACAAAAACGAAGTCGTCCTCACATGGAAGCGTACCAATGACACCTACTACGACAACCTTATCGACGACGCGCATATTTACACGTATGCGACGAACATCACGAAAACCTTTAGCGACGGTAAAGAAGAACAGACGATGTTCGATAACGTCCTCTTTAAAGCGCAGAATGCGTCCGATGGCTACTATGTAATTGCACAGCTTAATGAGGACGAGGGCATCTGGTATGTTACCGGACACACGGACAAAGAAGCCTCTGCAACAGCAATGCACCCCGTCGAATGGAATGGCAAAAAGGGCCAGATCATCCTTAAAGGCGTTGAGGACGACCAGTACATCTGGACAGAGCTCGAGACTGCAAACGGCTACACGCTGCTCAAGAATAATATCGACGTAACGATTACGTCCGTCGATGATGCAAACCGCCCGTGCGACATTTACAGCAAAGATACACTCGGTGTTATCCAGAACGACCCGCGCTACAACTTCCCGAACAATGAAGATTATAAGCTCGCCAACATCCCGCAGAAGCAGTTGGCTCACAACTATCAGACTGCATCTGCAACGGTTGACGGCAACGACGTCACGATGCTCGACGATGAGATGGATGCGGGTTCCAAGAACGCAATCGCTCCGCTGCAGGTTGTAAATACGCGTGGCTTTGAGACTCCTATGACCGGTGAAAACGGCACATGGGCGCTTGCTATCGGCGGCGTTCTCGTCTTCTGCCTCGGCACTTCCGCGTTTATCTTCTTCCTTGTGTTCAAGAAAAGAAAAGAGCAGGAAGATAAGTAAGAATACACCCAAATTTTGAATTAGGTTTACCTCGCAGGGAGGGCTCAGTGGCAGCACTGAGCTCCACCCAAAGCCTGCAAATTGTGTGTAGGCTTTGGGTGAAAAGGAAAAGAGGACGGTTTCCCGTCCTCTAATCAATCATCATAGTGTCCTCTACAAGCAAAGATTATAACTCTCTCATCTTCGACAGCGTAAACAAGTCGATGTTCTTCATCAATTCGCCTACTCCAAAAACCTGTGAGATTTTCTTTTAAAGGCTCAGGTTTTCCAATGCCTTCAAATGGATTGCGACTTATATCTTTCAAGAGTTTATTTATCTTTTTAAGATTTTTCTTGTCCTGCGATTGCCAGTAAAGATAATCTTCCCAAGCATCTAAATCCCATTGTATTACTTTAATTGGCATAATCAATCCTCTATCAACTCGTGTTCTGCAAATTTAAGTGTTCCAGCTTTATACGCTGCCATCTTTTCTTCCAAGTAGCGCATATTGCTTTCCGAGTAAAAAGGATCAACGGAAAGTTCAAACGGGATACGTTTCTCTCGGCTGACTTTCTTGGCAAACACAGTAAATGCTGCCGATAAAGATAGTCCCATATCTTTACAAGCTTGTTCCATACCTCGCTTTGTTTCAGCATCAAGTTTGAAATTTACATTAACCATATCAGACATTATTCATGCCTCCTTTCAACTATATTATATGCAAACATAAAGCAAAAATCAAGTAAAGATAAAGAATATTTCTTCAAATTTTCTTTAAGAAGGTGAAAACATGCCCCAAAAGCGAACGCACAAAGGTGCGCAGATCATAGCCATCATCATCGCGATTTTACTGCTGTGCGTCGCGGGATTTTGCGCGTATCTGCTTATTGATAACCAACAGCAAAAAGCAGAGCAAAAGGAACTGTTTGCAACCATAGCCGAAAAAGTAGACGCAGCGGAAAACGAATTGGGAGACTTAGAGCAAATTAGCACGGTGGAAGATAAACGGGTGGCGCAGCTGCTTGAAGTTTATGGGGAACTGCACAACTACAATTCCGATTTTGTAGGCTGGATACGCGTGCCGGGCACAGAGATCAATTACCCGGTGATGCAATCGCCGAATAGCCCCAATTATTATTTGCGACGAAACTTTGAGAAAGCGTACAGCAACCTCGGCACGCCGTATTTGCAAGAAAACTGCGATATACACACGTGCGATAACTTGATAATCTACGGCCACCACATGCTTGACGGTGGGATGTTCAGCGACCTCGAGCTTTATAAGCAAGAGGCTTTCTGGGAGAACCACAAATACGTGCGCTTTGATACGTTAGACGAGTTGGGGCTATATGAGATCATGGCGGTCGTCATCACGACGGCCTACCAGTCGGATAGCTTTCAATACTATAACTACACAGAAAATAATGAGCTGATCTTCGGCACATACGTACAGGAATGTAAGCAGCGTGCCTTATATGATACGGGCATTGACGCTGAATACGGAGATAAATTAGTTACTCTATCGACATGCGAATACAGCAGCGATAACGGCAGACTGATTGTAGTCGCCAAAAAGATTGGAGGGGTTAAACGATGAGCAAACGAAAAAACACCATCATCATTATCTGCTTTGTGCTTGTGATCCTGCTCGGCGCGGGCGCAGCTGCGTACCCGCTAATTGCATCGATCAACAATGAGCACGCACAATCGCTTGTGCAAGTAGAGTATGAGGAAAAGCTCGAGCAGCTCGACACCTCGGAAATCGATGCAGCGTTGGCGGCAGCACGGGAGTATAACAAAACAATCTCTACCGTGCAAATTGAAGATGTCGATAAGATAAAGGAAAGCTTGCCGCCATACGAAGATCTTCTGAACCTTGCCAATAACGGCATCATGGGCTACATAATGATACCGGCCATTAACATAGACCTGCCTATATACCACGGCACGACCGGTACGGCGATGGAAAAGGGCGCGGGCCACATGGTAGGCACGTCGCTACCGGTGGGCGGTATCGGCACACACGCCGTGATCTCCGCACACTCCGGCATGGCGAGCGCAAAGCTTTTTACCGACCTCGATAAGCTTAAGCTTGGAGATATGTTCTTCATCACGGTGTGCAACCAGAAATTAGCTTACGAAGTGGACAACATCGCAGTGGTGGAGCCCACAGACATTGATTTGATCCGTATCGATACGCAGCAAGATTACGTCACATTGCTCACCTGCACACCGTATGGCGTGAATACGCACAGATTGCTTGTGCGCGGCCACCGGGTGGATATGGCCGAAGAAGCCATATCGGAAGTTGAAGAAAAGGCAGTGCCGGAGGGCAGCACGTGGATAGAAAAATATGCGGAAGGGCTTGCAATCGGCCTCATAACTTCCTTTGCGGCGATGCTGTTGCTGCTGTTGATCTTGCTAATCCGCCGCAGACAAAAAAACCGGCAACATTGCCGGTTCTGAAAGGAAGTGATAGAATGCCAAACGCTTATATAGAGCTGATCGATAGCCTGATTTTACAGCGGCAAGCACTTAAAATATCGCAACGCGAATTAGCTTCTGCCGCCGGAGTTTCGTGGACGGAGGTTGCACTCATGGAGCAGAAAAAGCACATGGTACAGCTCCGGGCACTGCTGCGGATAACAGCCGCGCTAAACTGCAAACTGGTGGCCGTGAGTGTCGAATAAAAACATTGCCATATAAGGTGATTTCTGGTAGAATAAAAACGAACTGCAATATGCGGTTCGGGTGCTGCCATAAAACGGTGGACGGTTTGGCCCTCAGATGCGGATTTTCCGCACCGTGTGAGGGACGTTTCTTGAATATGAAAAATCCCTCAATCCGACACGGAGAGAGGGATGATACCATGAGTGATTTTGAAATCTTATCTTTAGTCATCATGACCGCAGGATTGATCGTTCAAATCCTCATCTACATAAAAAAGAAATGAACCGCCCATACTTCCCAAAGTCGTCGGCTCATTTCTTTGAGTAACACTGAGGGCTAACCGTTCATCGGCAGCACTCTTTCTATCTACAAGTATAAACGACCTGTGAGGGAATGTCAAGAATGAACTGTTTCAAAAGTTATACCTTTTGATTCAATGTATATTCATGTGTCAAAAGATATACTTTTGTAGTTTTGAAATGTAGCAAAACTATTTGGTATCTTTTGGCACGTTTTTGGTTAGGGAGGTATTCAATGATTATTTTCTATGCCCGGTGTTCTACCGCAGAGCAAAACGAGGCGCGACAGCTGGGAGATGCACATGCTTGCCATGCAGAGAAGATCTACATAGATAAAGCATCCGGCAAAAACAGAGATCGTCCGCAGCTTGAAGCTATGATAAGCTTCGCCCGGGAAGGTGATAAAGTCATCTGTTCGGATATATCCAGAATTGCACGCAACACGCGCGATCTACTTACCATTATAGACGAGCTGCAAAAGAAAGGTGTTGCTTTCCAAAGTCTGAAGGAGTCAATCGACACCTCTACCCCGCAAGGTCAATTTATGCTGACCGTATTCGGAGCATTGGCGCAGCTTGAGCGCGATTGCATCCGGCAGCGTACTGAAGAAGGGCGCCGCATTGCGATGCAGGAAGGTCGGATCACCGGGCGGCCGAAAGTGCAAGTCGACAAGAAACAGTTTCTGCAAGTCTGTGTAAAATGGCGTGCTCACGAAATTACAGCCGTAGAGGCACAGAGACTTACAGGACTTACAAGCAGCACGTTTTATCGGCATGTAAAAGAAATGAAAATTTAATTATCACTTGTTATCGAAATGATTTTATGATAGTATTAAAATAACGATAAAGATATATTCAATTTCAGACAAAAGTTGCACTTTATGCAGCTGAAATAAAATCAAAGCGAGAGGAAGTAAAATCATGAAGATGAAAAAAGCGTTTGCGTGTCTTCTGGCCGTTCTGTTGATCTGCGGTATTATGCCGACAGGTGTATTTGCGGATGAGACTTCTGACGGAGAAACCACAGACGAACCGCGTTACAAAGTGGCTATTCAGTTGACTGACTCAGAAACGGATTTCACGGACAGTAATCCGTATTACAGCCTTGAAGGCTCTGTGTACGACATTTACAAGGATGTAGCCGATCCGGACAATTATTCGTATTGGGAACAGGAGCCATACGCAACAACGCAAGCTACAGATGCAAACGGTTACTGCGAGGTTCCTGGTGGATTGCCGGGCGGAAATTATGTTGCGATTATGCGCACAAGAGCAACGGGGTATCGCTACGATCGGAATCATTACGTTTTTGGAATCACGGATAAGGATGTTCTCTTAACCGCTACAGTAAAGCCCAGTTCGATTACCATGAACATCTACAAAAACGACCGTGATTACGGCACAGCAGCCGGTGATGCAACGCTTGGCGGCGCAGTTTATCGCGTATACTATCCGCAGGGTACAGGTGAAACCTATAGCGACATTACGACCGACGAAACCGGTTTTGCTATGGTGGAAAATATGCCTTTCGGACAAATCCGTGTGCAAGAAATCACAGCGCCGACCGGCTACAAGCTGGACCCGATTGTACACACGTATAATATCACATCCGGCGGTAATGAAGAACCTTTTGTTCTTGACAATTTCAGTCTCAGAGATGAAGTTATCAAAGGTAAGATTGCTATAAAAACGCAGTCTGACATTGCGGTGCTGTCGCTCGATACGCTTGACGCACAGGATCGCAAATTCGAGGTTTACCTTGCATCCGCCGGAAACTACAACGATGCAAAAGAAACCGAGCGTGACATCGTAACCGTCGATGAGAATGGCACGGCACTTACGAAGCTTCTCCCTTACGGCACATATACCGTGCGTGAGATCGGCGAAGACGGCGAAGTGTTGTCCGATAGCTTCAATGCTTCCATCATTGAAGATAAAACCTATGTATACACGTCCGACGGAGAGCTGGAAGAAAAGCCCGAGAGCACAGCAACACCGGCACCTACGGCAACACCCACAGCGGTTCCTACAGCAACGCCTACGGCAGCACCCACAGCGGTTCCTACAGCAACGCCTACGCCGACATCTTCCATGCCGAAAACCGGCAGTGACAACACGGTCGTTTATGCTGCAATCATGATCCTGATGATCTCCGCAGCGGCTATGAGCGTTATTATTTATCGTAAGCACCGCAATGTAAAATAAAATATCTCCCATACGCAGCGTAAGCAGGTGCCGATAATTCAGCACCTGCTTTTTGCATACTTGATTTGAAGAAAGTCTCGCGCTATAATTTAACTGAGGAGCTGATTTACATGAAAAAGAAAATCACAGCTATTTTAATGACAGCAGCATTGATGCTTACCATGGCGGCGTGTGCGGGCAACAGCACAGCGGATACCGGCGTTGAAAGCTCTGCATCCAGTGCAGTGAGCAGCAAGCCGGTTTCGAACACAAGCTCCACGGCCGCAAGCAGCGCCAAGCCGAGTGCATCGGCGAAGCCTACGGCTACTCCCTCTGCCGGTGCTGCGGCAACGGCCAAGGCTACCGCAACGCCGAAGCCGGAGAGCAAAGCCGAAAGCAGCACAGCTGTGAAGCCCTCTGCTACGGCTACACCGAAACCGGCAGCAACCGCAAAACCGAGCAGCTCCCATACTTCTGACAGCAAGCCTTCCGGCAGTACGGCCAGACCTACGGCCGCACCGACTGCGAAGCCGACAGCTGCACCCACCGCAGCTCCAACGGCCAAGCCTACGGCAGCTCCTACCGCAGCACCAACGGCGGTTCCCACCGCGACGCCGAAGCCCAAGGAAAAGGTTTGGGTGGTAGATGTGCCAGCTAAACCTGCTCAAGAAGAACAAGGCCATTGGGAAGAAGCAGGTCATTGGAAGAGCGATTGGGTGTATCAGTGCAATGCTTGCGGCACACAATTCAGCACTGTTGATGAATTTGAGTCACATTCAGACTATGAGTGGGAGTTGGGAAACGATCACGGGAGCTACACTATGGTTTCTGGTGAAAAATACTGGGTTAAAGACGGTGAGTATTGGGTTGTAGATGTTCCCGCTCAAGCCGCACAACCTGAACAAGGTCACTGGGAATATAGATAAGGATCAAATAAAGTGAATATTGCAGAATGAAGCACTCGATTTTACATTGAGTGCTTTTTTACTGCTCAAATTCAAGCCGTGTCATTTTATATACGGCTTTTTTCATATAGAAAAATCTTTGAAAGGAAGCAAAAAAATGAAAAAGAAACTCAAAAAGTCACTTGCGTGTCTGCTTGCAACGCTGCTGATTTTCAGCGCCGTACCGATGAGCGCTCTTGCCGATGAAGCAGCTGCACCGGTTACAGTAACTGATGAGATCACAGCTGTTGAGCCGGAAGAAGCTGCTGCACCGGGCGCGGAGCCGGATGCAGAACCCAAACCGGAAATCACAGCAGAACCGACCGCAACGCCGGAGGCAAGCACAACCCCCTCGGCCGAACCGACAGCAGTGCCCTCACCGGAGGCAACAGAGGAACCGACTGAACCGGAGACCAGTGCAGAGCCGGAAGCAACGGCTGAACCCACTGCTTCCCCCACGCCAAACCCGGAGGATGAAATCAGTCTATTAGCGCTCGGCGATGAGGCGGTTACGCGTTACCGCACGGTAGGCATCAACGGTAATTTCAGTTCAAATTATCTTTATGACCTTGGCGAATTTCCACTGTATGACATCTACCGAAACGGTGTAAGTTATCCGGCCTACTGTTTGCAGCATGGTAAAGGCAGAGTCAATAACGGTGCTTATGTGCAGCGGGATAATTTCGGTATGACCGAAGCTATGCGCCGCATTATCGCTTATGGCTACAACACGACAAACTCTCTCGGTA
>ENA-OZBR01000562-OZBR01000562.1-human-gut-metagenome-genome-assembly--contig:-NODE-562-length-16791-cov-3.928717_pt1 | contig 16791 bp, 17 predicted proteins | sample MGYA00243981_ERZ653524 | MGnify/ENA primary metagenome ERZ653524 (study PRJEB26926, sample SAMN06165084) | human gut metagenome | biome: ENVO:00009003; feature: ENVO:2100002; material: ENVO:00002003...
GATCTACACTTCTAGCTTCGTCGGCAGCGTCAGATGTGTATAAGAGACAGCATTACCGTTGTTTTCGAATATCCTTATCTGAATCAGATCATGCGGATTGTAAAGGAAGATGGTCCTACTATTGTTTCCCAGCAGTTTGATATGGACTGTGTGATGACCTTACGCATCCGGAAAGGAGAAGCCGAACGCTTGCGGAACCGTTTGCAAAAGGTAGAAACAGCATATCTGAAAGAAGACGAATAAAGAACCAAAACAGAATAATGATGGAAAAGGAAGAAGACGATATATTGCGGAAATACCAACATTCCTTCAGAAACATGAAGGGAAAGATTCATATACTGGAACAACAGGTGCCGGTAGAAGAACAGATGCGTTATTTTCGTGCTTCCGAACGGTGGAAGAAGAATGCGGGTGGTTTGCTGCCGGCATACGATGAAGAATGTAATCATTGGTTCCGGAAACTGACGGATCAGGAAGAAATAAAGTCGGTCGAGGAGAAAAAAGAACTTTTACTCAATCTGGCTAACTCAAAGAATCCTGTTTCATTCCGGTTGTTGAAGCAGTATGTCGCCGACGGACCGGATCCGGAAGTTGCCAATTGGGCATATCTGGCGTTGATGGAAATTCAGATTGCCCTTGAGTCTGATTATTCTGAAGAACGGCAGATTTATATTTCTACCGGAATGGGTGGCAAGGGGACGAAGCTTCGTTTCTATGTCTTGCTGGTTTCAGCCGGGAGGAAACCGTTCGAATCCTATCAGCGACAGGTAATCGAGCGGGAGTTTACGTATGCTTTCTCACAAGCTGGTTGGGAAACTGAAACTTTGCATGTGTCAGAAGACTATGTGGAATTGCTGTTACTGATTCCGATTGCCGGAAATATCAAGAATGTAATGGGTGATACTATCCGGGAATGTAATGAATACGGTCATTTTCTGTCCGACAGTTATACAATTACCAATGTGAAACCATTGTCAGAACAGGAGATTCAGGAGATATTGGATAAGGTAGATGAAAACAGTCAGACAAGCGATTAAATATGGTATTGTAGGAGTCAGTAATACCTTGATCACGGCTTTGGTGATTTGGGTAATGATGAAGGGACTGCATTGCTCGGATGTATTGTCGAATGTGGTAGGTTACATTGCTGGAGTCGTCAATAGTTTTATCTGGAATAAGCAATGGACATTCCAAAGTCAGGCGGGCTGGGTGAAGAGTGCCGTTCGTTTCGGATTGGTATTCGGTATCTGTTATTTCCTGCAATTGGGATGTCTGTTCCTGCTGAATGCTTGGCTTCCCATTGATCCGTATTATAATCAATTAATAGCAATGGCGTTTTATACAGTCATTAATTTTATCTTTAACAAAGTCTATACATTTAAAGAGTAATAAGCAACGAGAGATATGGCAGAACAAATACGTAAAACAACAGGTCGTTCGCAACAGAAGACAGTCGTTGTTCCGGAAATGGGACGATTACAGCCGCAGGCGCCTGAATTGGAAGAAGCAGTTTTGGGTGCTTTAATGCTGGAAAAGGATGCGTATTCGATTGTTAGTGAAATATTAAAGCCGGAATGCTTTTACGAGAAAGCGCATGAACTGATTTATGCAGCCATCGTTGATCTGGCTGTTCAGCAGCTTCCGATAGATATGATGACCGTGACGGAACAACTTCGGAAGCGGGGAGACTTGGATCAGGTGGGCGGTCCTTATTATATAGCTCAACTGACAAGTAAAGTAGCGAGTAGCGCGCATATCGAATACCATGCCCGGATCATTGCCCAGAAATACCTGGCACGCGAACTGATTTCTTTCTCTTCGCAGATTCAGTCAAAAGCATTCGATGAGACCACTGATGTGGATGATCTGATGCAGGAAGCCGAAGGAAAGTTGTTTGAGATTTCGCAGCGTAACGTAAAGAAAGACGTGACGCAGATTAATCCGGTTATCAAGGAAGCCTTGAAGATGCTGGAAAATGCAGCCAATCAGAAAGAAGGTTTGAGTGGTTTGCGTACAGGCTTTGACGGACTTGACAAGATTACTTCCGGTTGGCAAAATTCAGACTTGGTTATTATTGCTGCCCGTCCGGCTATGGGTAAAACAGCTTTCGTCCTATCGATGGCCAAGAACATGGCTGTCAACTTCAATACGCCGGTAGCTTTGTTCTCGTTGGAAATGAGTAACGTCCAGCTCGTAAATCGTCTTATAGTGAATGTCTGTGAGATTCCTGGTGAGAAGATCAAGAGCGGACGGTTGGAGAAATATGAATGGGAACAGATGGACTATAAGATTAAGGAACTTTATGATGCTCCCATTTATGTGGATGATACACCAAGTTTGTCGGTCTTCGAGTTGAGAACCAAGGCTCGTCGTCTGGTTCGTGAGCATGACATCAAGTGTATCATCATCGACTATTTGCAGTTGATGAATGCAAGTGGTATGAGTTTCGGTAGCCGTGAGCAGGAAGTCAGTATGATTTCCCGATCATTGAAAGGACTGGCGAAGGAACTGAATATTCCGATCATTGCTCTTTCGCAGTTGAACCGTGGTGTGGAAAACCGTCAGGGAGCTGAAGGAAAGCGTCCGCAGCTGGCAGACTTGCGTGAATCCGGAGCCATCGAGCAGGATGCCGATATGGTTTGTTTCATCCATCGTCCGGAATACTATAAGATCACAGAAGACGAACGCGGTAATTCATTGGTTGGACTGGCGGAAATTATCATCGCCAAGCATCGTAATGGTGCGACGGGAGATGTTCGTTTGCGGTTCAAGAGTGAGTTTGCCAAGTTCATGAATATCGAAGACGATATTCCAGTGCAGGAGTTCCGTTCAGGAAATCAGTTACCACCTGATACGGCAGGAACACAGGAACAAGCCTTGCCTCCAACAGAATTGCTGACGAGTTCAGGAAACAACGATTTCCCATTTTAGTGTAATACGCCGAAAACGAATGGATATATGAAGCCTTTTTTATATCAGGTAGCTACTTTATTTTATCAGCAGTACGGAGCAGAGATTCATCGGCTGGCATTTGTTTTTCCCAACCGCCGAGCCGGTCTGTTCTTCCAGAAATATTTGTCGGAAATCTCAGAGATACCTTTGTTTTCTCCTTCGATCCTCACGATAAATGATCTCTTCATGCAGCTCTCGGGTATGCATCCGGCGGATAAGATTCAGATGCTGTTCCGACTTTATGAGCTTTATAAGCAGCGAAGTGGTTCTTCCGAGTCGTTCGATGAGTTTATCTATTGGGGAGAAATGTTGCTCAACGACTTTGATGACATTGATAAATATATGGTAGATGCCCGGATGTTGTTCCGAAATGTTTCCGACCTAAAGAGCTTGGATGACGACTTCAATTATTTGTCTCCCGAACAAGTGCAGGCAATCCGTTCGTTTTGGTCTTCTTTTTATCCGAAAGGTGATTCTCCGAATCAGCAACATTTCCTGGAGTTATGGGAGATTTTGTATGATCTGTATGCCGGTCTGCGTACATCGCTGGCGAAAGATGGTTGTGGTTACGACGGAATGATCTTTCGGGAAGTTGTGGAACAGCTGGAGAAAGAACCGATGTCCGATTTCCTGTTTGACCAAGTGGTGTTTGTCGGACTGAATGCTCTTTCGATCTCAGAAGAACGGTTATTACTGGCGTTGCAGAAGAAAGGTGTGGCGGATTTCTATTGGGATTATGTAGGACCATGGGTAACTGATCCGGACAATAAGGCTTCATTTTTCTTGGAACGAAACCTGAAACTTTTTCCTTCCCGTATGCAGTTACCGGCAACCGAACCGGTTCAGGCGGAGATTCGGGTGATGGGTGTTCCATCGGCTATCGGACAAGCCAAGCAAGTTTATCCTATCCTCCAGGCTCTTGCAGATGAGCAACAGCTAACTGATGAATCGGCTTTACGGACAGCAATTGTCTTGCCGGATGAACATCTACTTGTTCCGGTATTAAATGCGATTCCAGAAGCTATCCAACATATTAATGTGACGATGGGTTATCCGCTGGCAGGAACGCCGGTGGCTGCCTTGATGGAATATATCCTGACATTACAGAAGAACATACGTTATATTGATCGTGTTCCGGTTTTCTACTTCCGGGATGTATTACCAATCTTGAATCATCAGTATGTGATGGCGGCTGCACCTGAAGAAGTATCGCAGCTGGTGAAAGATATGACAGCTGGAAATCGGATTTATGTTCATGCAGCTGATCTGAATAGGCATGAACTGTTGTCAATTCTTTTTACTCCGGTACAAAATACGGAAGAATTGTCGGACTATCTGATTCATGTACTCGAAGCCTTAAATGCCTGTTTGCGTAATAATCGTCCGAATCCGGATGATGAGGAGATGATTTCCAATAGTACTCAAACAACTGCGGACATTGAGCAGGAATTTATCTTCCATTACTTTGCTACCGTGAATCGGATGAAGGAGGTTATGCGTGAAGCTAAGATTGAAATGCGTTTGGATACGTATTTCCGCTTATTGAAACGAATGACTGATCTGATCACGATTCCGTTTGAAGGCGAGCCGTTGTCAGGACTTCAGGTTATGGGTGTGCTGGAAACGCGTGCTCTTGATTTTGATCGGTTGATTATTCTCTCCATGAATGAAGGTATTTTCCCGCTGAAGAAAGCTGCCAACTCGTTTATACCTTATAATTTGCGTCGTGGATTTGGCTTGCCTACGTATGAACATCAGGACAGCGTGTGGGCTTATCATTTCTATCGACTGATCCGGCGGGCTAAACAAGTTACGTTATTATATGATACGCGGACGACCGGATTACAAACGGGCGAAGTAAGTCGCTTTGTGCATCAGCTTCGTTATCATTATCAATATCCGCTGATAGATGAACTGGTAGTTTATGATGTCGCTTCATCAGCTGTTCCTCCGATTTCCGTACAGAAGACAGCTGAAGTTGAGAAGTTATTGTCTGACTTCCTGTCTGGTGGACCGCGGGCTTTATCTGCCAGTGCAATCAATACGTATCTGGATTGTCCGCTGAAGTTCTATTTCTCAGTGCTTGAACAGATACAGGAGGAAGATGAAATTACCGAAACAGTCGAGCGGGATATATTTGGTAGTATCTTGCATAAAGTGATGGAAGATTTGTATGCTCCGTTCAAAGGAAAGTTGGTGACAGCAGATTTATTGAAGTTGTTGCGTAAAGACCAGCCATTACTTACAGGAACAATAGCAAGAGCTTTTGCAGAATTGTTCTTCAAGTCGTCTGTTGTCCGCCCTTTGGAAGGTGAGAATTTCCTGACAGGTGAGATGATCCGCAAGTATGCCGAGAAGATTCTGGAACAAGATGCCCGTTTCACGCCATTTCATTATATAGAGTCGGAGAAAAAGGTTCGGGCAACGATAACTTTGAGTGATAAAAGAGTTGTTCAGCTAAAAGGTTTCATTGACCGGGTAGATTCATTAGATCGGGTATTGCGTATTGTGGATTATAAGACGGGTAGCGGCAAGCTGGAGTTTGAATCGGTGGAAGGCTTATTCGATAAAGAGGCGAAAGATCGTCCTAAAGCTGTTATGCAAGTTTTCCTTTATGCCTGGATGTATCAGCAATTGCCTGAATATACCGGAATGCCGATCCAACCAGCCATTTATTATTTGCGGACATTATTTCAGCGTTCGTTTAAACCTGTTGTGGAACAGAAAAAAGGTCGGGGAAAAGCGGATAAAGTAAATTCATTCCAAGACTTTGCATCTGACTTTGAAGACAAGCTTCGCCAATGTCTGGACGAAATATTCAATCTGGATATTCCTTTTACCCAAACGGAAACAGGAAAAGCATGCGCTTATTGTTCTTTTCGTGGATTGTGCGGTAAGTAAAAAGATAGATGCCGGGTTAGAAAATCATTCCTAAGGAGAAACTCAAGGCATTGCGCCGCTGTTGGATCGAAAGTATTCCTGCCCGATCTTGTGTCAGACATTGATAAGCGTATGTAGATTGCGTCTTGTGCAGTTCGAATTCGTAAGAGAAGTCGAGAAAGAGACGACCGATTGTGACACCAACTGCCGTTACAAAGTCAATGGCATAGTTGATATTATCGTCCTGATGCGTGATAACTGCTTGCGGACCTGAGCCGGTTTGTTGTTTCTTGTAATGATAGATACCTTTTGGTCCTAACTTAACGTTTAATCCGTAAGGTCCTTCTTTTACCAGATGATAGCCAACCAGTACTGGTACAGCCACTGAATTGTATTCAGCATCCAGTTTATGATCGTATTGGATGGTATTTCCTGACGGATAAATCTCATCTGTTTGAGTCCAGGCAAATTGAATCTCTGTGCTGCATCTTTCCCAATTCACGGCTGGTTGGATGAAGAACTGATTCATATTGACACTGAAAGAGACGGAAGCCATATAACCTACTTTATAATGTAGGCGGAAATGATCGATAGGCTGGTCGTCAAGCATGAATGAATGGATCACAGGAAAAGTAGAATTGAATCCGACACGCACGCCAACACTACATGGTTTGTCGTAGACTTCCATGATACTTTGTGCTGGTGCTGCCCATGAAGCCAGAGCCAGACAACTTCCTATGAGCCATTTGCCGTATTTCATATTTACTTCTTCTTTTGGACAGACCAACCGAATTTACCTATAAACTCACCTAGTTCATAATATTTCCCATGTGAGTAGGCCATCAGATTGGCTTTCTGCATATCGAAAGCTCCTGTTTCCGGATTCAGGTATTTGTCGTCGGCCAAAACGTTGACAACATCTGCAATGAACATATCATGACTACCGAGTGCAATGATTTCTTTCACCCGACATTCGATACAAAGCGGTGACTCTTCAATGATAGGAGCATTTACCATGCCTGCCTTTCCGGGTGTCAGCTTCATTTCATCGAATTTATGATGATCTTTGCCTGAATTGACACCACACCAATCGGTTGCATAAGCCAGATCTTTCGTTGTCAGGTTAATCACAAACTCCATGTTCTTCTTGAGAATCGGGTAGGAGAAACGTTCCGGTCGGACAGAAATATAACACATGGGCGGATTGGTACAGATAGTTCCCACCCACGCAACGGTTATGATGTTGTATTCTTCGGGACAACTTCCGCAACTGATCATGACGGCCGGAAGCGGATAAATCATGGTTCCCGGTTTCCAGGACTGCTTCATACAATGGAATATAAAAAGAAAACAGAGAAAAAATGTACAGGCCTTTGCTGTTGCTTACGCAAGGCTTCGGCCTGTACCATTCGAATGAGTAATAACTTATTTGATAATGATGTCGTCTTTATTGATCTTGCGTTCGCAATAATGACATTTGATCGTACCAGCTTCCTTGTCGATGACCTCGAAGCGAGTCGGCATCGGTTCGTTGTTGGTGATACACTTCGGGTTGTTACATTTCACCAGTCCGATGATTTCGTCTGGCAAGGCTACCCGTTTCTTTTCTACCACTTCGTAATTGCGGATGATATTCAGAATTACATTCGGAGCTACCAGAGCGATGCGGCTGATCTCGTCATCGTTGAAAAACTTGTCTGATATTTTGATCATTCCCTTGAATCCGCATTTCTTGCTCGGCAGATTATTGGCAATCGTAATGGTGTTTCCTTCCATTTTGTCCAATTCCAGCAAGGAAGCTACCTTGAATAACTGGTTAGAAGGAATATGATCTATGACTGTACCGTTTTCGATAGCGGCCACCTGCAATTCTTTATTATTTTTAGCTGCTGACATAATGATTTTCTTGTTTAATCGATAGAAATACCCAATACTTCACAAATGATAGCCTGACGTGCGAATAGGCCGTTACGTGCCTGTTGGATATAGTAGGCTTTCGGATTATCGTCCACATCATATGCAATCTCGTTGACACGTGGCAGCGGATGCAGGATACGCAAGTTGTCTTTGCTGTTAGCCAGCATAGCATTCTTTAGAATATACACATTCTTTACACGTTCATACTCTTCCAGGTCTGTAAAGCGTTCGCGTTGTACGCGGGTCATGTACAGAATATCACTTTGGTTAATGATATCTTCAGTGAAGTCGGTATGTTCATAATATTTCAGCCCGTGCTTGTCACAGAAGTTCTTTTGTTCGTCGGGCATGCGCAATTCATCCGGTGCAACAAAATGGAATGTCGGATTGAAGTGAGACATACCAACGATTAATGAATGAACCGTTCGGCCGTATTTCAAGTCGCCAACCATGGTGATGGTCAGGTTTTCCAGCTTTCCTTGTGTCTTCCGGATCGAATACAAGTCGAGCATGGTTTGTGACGGGTGCTGGTTAGCTCCGTCTCCGGCATTAATAATAGGAATTTGGGTGACTTCAGAGGCATAGCGGGCAGCTCCTTCCAGATAGTGACGCATGATGATCAGGTCTGCATAATTACTAACCATCAGAATGGTGTCTTTTAATGTTTCACCTTTGGAAGAACTGGTCGTTGAAGCATCTTGGAAGCCTATGACACGTCCGCCTAAACGATTGACAGCTGTTTCGAAACTTAATCGGGTACGCGTAGAAGGTTCGAAGAATAAAGTGGCGGCTACTTTCCCTTCCAGCAGACGCCGGTTCGGGTTTTCTTCAAACTTGGCTGCGTTGTCCAGAATACGAAGAATGTCTTCTTTAGAACATTGATCGATTGATACTAAACTTTTACTTTTCATAGATTTGTGTATATTCTGTCTTTTATACTATGCAAACTTACATAAACATTTCCGAAAGTGGATGTTTTTTGTATTTGAAAATACATATCTGCCTGTTATTTTTTTTCTCGGTATGAAAGGTGTGAAATATCCTCGTAAAAATACGATAGTCTGATTAAAATCTATTATCTTTGAAAAATCAATATGTCGTTTGCTTTCGATTAGCAGGCAACAAGGACGTTTGTTCTTGAAAGAAAGGGTTACGTTATGATTATAAATGAAAGAGATATAAGACATCAATTGGTGCTGGAAGCTGTTCATCGGATGATGGTTGCTGCCCGGACAGCTCCGAAAGGAAAAGGAATAGATATTGTGGAAGTGGCCATGGCTACTGATGATGACATCGAACGCCTGTCGGTCGAAATGGTTCGTATTGCCGAAGAGACCGGACTGAAATTCTTTTTACGCGACGCCGAGAATATAAAGAGCGCCGAAGCAATCGTTTTATTAGGTACGCGCCAGCAAGTGCAGGGATTGAATTGTGCGCATTGCGGTTTCGCTACTTGTGCAGAGAAACCGGAAGCCGTTCCGTGTGCCATTAATGCCATTGATTTGGGTATTGCCATAGGTTCGGCTTGTGCCATGGCTGCCGATCTTCGTTTGGATACGCGGGTTATGTTCAGTGCTGGTCTGGCTGCTCAGCATTTGCATTACCTGGGCAAAGAAAGTAAATGTGTGATGGCAATTCCGGTAAGTGCTTCTTCCAAGAATCCTTTCTTCGACCGGAAACCGAAAGAAAACAAATAACCCTGTCTATTACAGAAAAATATTGGTATGAAATTCTTGAATAAACTTGAATTGCGATACGTTTTCAACGAGAAGTCTAATTATATGGATGCCGTGATCCGGAATCGTTGTGAGAAGGAGATTCTGACGATGGTCCGTGCGTTGGCGGATATGTTGGATGTCCGTCTGATGGTCTATAATGAACCGGTGGCAGCTGCTCCGGACAGTTACCGGGAAATTTGGGCTGTAGCAGGAGAGGACGCTCGTTGTATCTCTGTCATCTTGAATCTGATGATGCAGGTGCTGGTCCGGAAAGCTTTATCGGTTGGCGGACAGCCACTGAGTGAACGCTCGGCAGATGACGACGTTTTGTTGCAGCGGGAGACGGCTTTGTTCCGCAAAGACCTGAAGTTGCGGGCTCAAGGTGTTCCACATAAGCTGGTAGAATTGCTGAGTTCTTCTCCTCGCTTCTGTAAATATAAATCGAACTTCTTCGAAGCTATCAAAGGATTCCCGAAGATTTCCAAAATTGTGGTGCGTGAATTGAATGAAAACAACCGTATCCGTTCCGGATCGCTTGAGGTGAAACGGGATCAGTTTGACTATTATATTCTTCGTACCGACGAATTGACTCCGGTAGTTGACCAAAAGGCAACGATCGAGATTATATCACCGGTTTTGAGCGATGCCCGCTATCGTTGGAAAGGTATTTATAATAAAGGTGGAATCACCATCGATTTTTATATGCAGGATGAAGACTTTAAACGGCAGATGATTGACGATAAAATCGCCTTTGCCAGCGGTATGTGTATCGATTGTGTGTTGGAGATTTCCCGTCGTTTGTCTGAATTGGGTGAAGTGGTTAATACTTGTTATGCCGTTAAGACCGTAGTTCGTACGCGGGTAGACAAGATGGAAATCGTTACTCCGCAAGGAAAGAAACATCTGCGAAAGCTTCAGGCAGAACGGGAACAACTTACATTGGATTTATTTGGATAACTTTTATACGCTTCCAACGGTTTATCAAATTGTTAATAATAACAAAATGTCATTTTAACCCCTTTCAGATTCGTCTATTTCGGATCCTATACAGCAGTGACGAAAATATTCGAGTTTTAAAGGGGTTAAAATATACTGATTGGTCTCTTAATGCATTGCTGAACAGTATTCTAGGGGAATTGAAAAGTGATAAAATCGGGTGGTGTTTATAATCACAAAAAGTGTTAAAATATCTCTCTGAACCTCTGAAAAACTAGATTCTCGGCTTCAAAAACCTCTTCAACGGTACCTTTGGGTGAAAATACCCAGTCTTTTTATCAAAACACGCCAGCTTTTCTTGCAAAAGTAACGAGCTTTTTCGTAAAATATAGGCATGAAAAAGGGGAAAAATTACCGGATTTTGGCCCTAAAATCTTGATTTTTGCGGAAAAACAAGGCTGATTTCTCATTTTTGCTGTTATCAGATATAAGGATTTCCTGAAATAATGATCCTTCTTAACCCGAATTTCTGACATATTGCCGAGTAGGAGATATAAAAAATCCGGTAATCACTGTTGACACAGATTACCGGATTCTTACAGATAAAAATTGATTTACAAATTTATTCCATTAATAAGCTCTTTCAAGCAACCATGCATCCTGGAAGTTAGGAGCATATTTAGCTTTGATAGCATCGCGGCTGGCAGCTGCATCAGCTTTATCATCAAAGCTAGATACAATGACACGCAACATACCTTGTTCGTTTTCTCCCAGAACAGCATGATAACCTTCGTTCTGCATGCGTTCTTTCAACGAATAGGCATTAGTTTTATTCTTGAAGCTACCGATTACTACGCTATACCGTTTCAAACGGCTTGCATCTTCGCCTTCAGCAGCATTAATACGTTCTGAACGTGTGGTAGCATTGCTAGTCCGTGGTTTGGAAACCGGCGCTACTTCTTCTTCATCATACGTTTCATCCACCTCTTCTGTTACAGGGGCTGTTGTTTCTTTTTCTTTAGCCTGCTCGTATGCTGCCTTGTATGCACTCTGTTTAGGCTTACATGATCCGAAAGCCAATAAAAAACAAGCTGTTGCAGCAAATAAAACAATCTTATTCATGTCTTTTTATATTTTAAATTATCTGTTCTTCGTGCTCTGAATGCGCAAAGATATAAATTTATTTAGTACTTTCGCACGTAAATATAATTTATTACGTAAGAATGAACAAAACATTAAGTACAATGATGATGGCAACCACTATTTTATTGGGTTCTTGTCAGTCATCAGAGGTAAAAGACGCAAAAACTGACTCGGTGGAAACGAAGCCTCTGATTGGTCGTTCGGATATCAAGATCGAAGATGGGCGGATGACACCGGAAGCTCTTTGGGCAATGGGGCGTATCGGCGGCGTACAAGTATCGCCGGATGCCCGGAAGGTGGTATATTCGGTGGCTTATTATAGCGTACCGGAGAATAAAAGTAATCGGGAAATCTTCGTGATGAATGCCGATGGTTCGGATAATCAGCAAATCACACGTACTCCGTTCTCGGAAAATGAAGCCAAATGGATCAAGGGAGGTTCTAAGATAGCATTCCTTTCTTCAGAAAGCGGTACCAGCCAGCTGTGGATGATGAATCCGGATGGTAGCGATCGCCAGCAGATTTCGAACTACGACGGGAATATCGAAGGATTCGCTTTCTCGCCGGATGAAAAGAAGGTGTTGTTTATTTCGCAGGTAAAGACTGTTCCAAGTACGCAGGATAAATATCCGGATCTGGACAAAACTACGGGTGTTATTGTAACAGACTTGATGTACAAGCATTGGGATGAATGGGTAACTACAGCTCCGCATCCGTTTGTAGCTGATTTCGATGGAGACCAGGTTTCGAATCCGGTCGATATTATGGAAGGTGAACTGTATGAAGCTCCGATGAAACCTTTCGGCGGTATGGAGCAATTGGCTTGGAGTCCGTCGTCAGACAAGGTAGCATATACGAGCCGTAAGAAAGTAGGAAAAGATTATGCCCTTTCTACCAATTCGGATATTTATGTTTATGACCTGAATACGAAGCAGACGACCAATATCAGCGAGGGAATCATGGGATATGATACAAATCCGCAGTATTCGCCCGATGGTAAGCATATTGCCTGGTTGAGCATGGAACGCGACGGATACGAATCAGACCAGAACCGCCTGATGGTAATGGATCTGCAAACCGGAGAGAAACGTTTTGTGAGCAAGGACTTCGATTCGAGTGTAAGCGAATTCTGTTGGGGCTCTGACTTAAATACACTTTATTTTACCGGAGTATGGCATGGTGAAATCCTGATTTATGCAGCTGATGCTACCGCTTGTTCGGTTCGTCAGATTACACAAGGTATGAATGATTATTCAGGAGTTGCTTTGATGGGCGATAAACTGATTACGCTGCGTCACTCGATGAGTGCTGCGGATGAAATCTTCTCCGTATCACCGGCATCGGGCGAAGCTACTCAGCTTTCCTTCGAAAACAAGTTTATCTATGATCAGTTGGAAATGGGTAAGGTAGAAGCCCGCTGGATGAAGACAACCGATGGCAAGGATATGCTGACGTGGATTATTTATCCGCCTCATTTCGATCCGAACAAGAAATATCCTACCTTATTATATTGCGAAGGCTGTCTCTTATACACATCTCCGAGCCCACGAGACCGTATTATATTGCGAAGGTGGTCCGCAAAGTCCGGTGAGCCAGTTCTGGTCATATCGTTGGAACTTCCAGATCATGGCTGCCCACGATTATATCATTGTCGCTCCGAACCGCCGCGGTCTGCCGGGTTTCGGTAAGGAATGGAACGAAGAAATCAGTGGTGATTATGGTGGACAATGTATGAAGGATTACTTCACGGCTATCGATGAATTCTCTAAAGAACCGTTTGTCGACAGAGATCGTCTGGGCTGCGTAGGAGCCAGCTTTGGTGGATTCTCTGTTTATTGGTTGGCAGGTCATCACAACAAGCGCTTCAAAGCCTTTATTGCACACGACGGAATCTTCAACATGGAAATGCAATATCTGGAGACAGAAGAAATGTGGTTTGCCAACTGGGATATGGGCGGCGCTTACTGGGATAAGCAGAATGCAACAGCACAACGCACTTTTGCCAACTCTCCACATAAGTTCGTCGATCAGTGGGATACACCGATTCTTTGTATCCATGGCGAGAAAGATTACCGTATCCTGGCTAATCAGGGAATGGCAGCCTTTAATGCTGCCGTCTTGCGTGGTATTCCGGCTGAGTTATTGATTTATCCGGATGAAAATCACTGGGTACTGCAGCCGCAGAATGGCGTGTTGTGGCAACGTACATTCTTCGAATGGCTCGACAAGTGGTTGAAGAAATAATCAGAAATTTGATTGAATGAAAGCAAAGAGCAGATGAACAAGCCGGAAAGGCTGTTTGATCTGCTCTTTGTCGTTTAGGTGATATAAGAAGCCTTTTCTTATCATTCAGCTGTGTACATATCTCGTTTTAACAGAAAAGTGTATAAAATATCCTTGTTGTTTTATACTTTTGTGTACTAGGAAAAAGAAGAGAATTTCTAATATTTATATGTAATTATATGCTACGAAAAATTCGATTAACATTAGCGATTGTATGTTTTGCGCTGATTACGCTGCTGTTCCTCGATTTTACGGGAACCATTCATGCGTGGTTCGGCTGGTTGGCGAAAATCCAATTCCTGCCGTCGCTGTTAGCGCTGAATGTAGGTGTAGTAATCGCCTTGTTGTTGCTTACACTCGTTTTAGGACGTGTGTACTGCTCGGTTATCTGCCCATTGGGCGTTTTTCAGGATGTCATTTCGTGGATAAGTGGGAAGCGTAAGAAAAAGAAAATGCGTTTCTCGTATTCTCCGGCTGTTACTTGGCTGCGTTATGGTGTCTTTCTTCTGTTTGTGGTGTTGCTGGTAGCCGGCGTTCATGCGGCTGTAGCGTTGTTGGCACCTTATAGTGCTTACGGACGTATTGCCAACAACTTGTTTGCTCCGCTTTATCAATGGGGAAATAACCTGTTGGCTTATTTCGCCGAGCGGGCAGACAGCTATGCTTTCTATTCTGTGGATGTTTGGGTAAGAAGTGTCTCGACACTGGTAATTGCAGCCATAACATGTATTGTGGTGGCAGTCTTGGCATGGAGAAACGGGCGGACCTATTGTAATACGATCTGTCCCGTCGGTACTTTGTTGGGATTTGTTGCCCGATTCTCGTTATTCCGTCCGGTGATCGATACCGAGAAATGCAAGAATTGTAATCTATGTGCCCGTAAATGTAAGGCTGCATGTATAAACATCCAGGAACATATGATTGATTACAGCCGTTGTGTGGCTTGCATGGATTGTTTGGATAATTGTAAGCATGATGCACTTCATTACCAGTATGCTTATGGAAAGAAAGAAGTTGGTAAACCGGCGACTGACACTTCACGTCGTGGTTTCTTCTCGGCAGTTGGTGTCGTAGCCGCTACTGCTGCCCTGCATGCGCAGGAAAAACAGCAGAAAGCCCTTCGTCAGTATCAGAAGAATTCGAACAAACGGACGGATACCCGTGCTGAATTGCCGACAGACAAGAATAAGGTCGAGCAGAAAGTAGATGGCGGTCTGGCTGATATCGAACCGAAACTGGCTCCCGAACGCCTTACGCCGCTGACGCCTCCGGGTTCGCTTGGGATTGGTAACTTTGCTCAGCATTGTACTGCTTGCCAGCTTTGCGTTTCGGCATGTCCGAACGATGTGCTTCGTCCTTCTACCAAGTTGGAAAATCTCATGCAGCCGGAGATGTCGTATGAGCGCGGTTATTGTCGTCCTGAGTGTGTGAAATGCTCTGAAGTCTGCCCGACGGGTGCCATTAAACTGATTACACGAGCTGATAAGTCGGCTATCCAGATTGGTCATGCCGTTACGATCCATAAGAATTGTATTCCGGTGACCGATGGGGTTGAGTGCGGAAACTGCGAACGGCATTGTCCTACGAAGGCAATTAAGATGATTCCTGTCGATAAGAACAATCCTAACTCTGTCAAGAAGCCGATCGTTAACGAAGAGAAATGTATTGGTTGTGGTGCCTGCGAGAACCTGTGTCCGGCACGTCCGTACAGTGCCATCTATGTAGAAGGACACGAACGTCACCGCGAAGTATAATGTTTAAATAGAGATTGGATATGGAAATACAAGATAAACATAACATCAATCGTCGGGATTTCCTGAAGATTGTAGGAATCAGTACAGCTTCGGCAGCACCGTTATTGTCGGGTTGTTCGTCGGATAAAACGGATGGAGTTGCCGCCGGTCCGTTAGGTGAAGTACCGACTGATAAGATGACCTATCGAACCAGTCCGAAAGGAGAGAATATCTCCTTGTTAGGATATGGCTGTATGCGCTGGCCGACTATTCCGGCTCCGGAGAAAGGTGGAAATATCATTGATCAGGATGCCGTCAATCGTTTGGTTGATTATGCCATTGCACATGGAGTAAATTACTTCGATACGTCTCCTGTATATGTGCAAGGTTGGTCGGAGAAGTCAACTGGTATTGCCTTGAAGCGTCATCCGCGTGAGAAACTTATCATCGCAACTAAGTTATCAAACTTCCAGAACTGGACACGCGAGAATTCGATTGCCATGTACAAACAGTCGCTCAAGGACTTGCAGACCGATTATATTGATTATTATCTGTTGCACTCTATTGGAAATGGTGGTATTGAAACCTTCCGTGCTCGTTATATCGACAACGGAATGCTGGATTACCTGATTGAAGAACGTAAAGCCGGACGTATCCGTAATCTGGGTTTCTCTTTCCATGGAACAGTAGATGTCTTTGATGAAGTGTTGGCGATGCACGATCATGTGCATTGGGATTTTGTACAGATCCAGTTGAATTATGTGGATTGGCGCCATGCTTCCGGACGGAATGTGAATGCCGAATATCTGTATGCTGAACTAGAAAAGCGCGGTATTCCGGCGATTATCATGGAACCGCTGCTGGGCGGACGCTTGTCGAACGTACCGGAGCATATCATGATGCGTCTGAAAGAACGTACGCCACAAAGCAGCGTGGCTTCGTGGGCTTTCCGCTTTGCCGGTTCACCGGAAAAGGTATTGACGGTATTGAGCGGAATGACGTATATGGAGCATTTGCAGGATAACATCCGTACGTATTCTCCGTTGGTTCCGTTGTCAGACGAGGAAAAAGATTTCCTGGAAGAAACGGCTCAGCTGATGCTTAAATATCCGACGGTACCTTGCAACGACTGTAAATACTGTATGCCTTGTCCGTATGGTATCGATATTCCTGCCATTCTACTACATCTGTCTCTTATACACATCTGACGCTGCCGACGAAGCTAGAAG
>ENA-OZBR01000572-OZBR01000572.1-human-gut-metagenome-genome-assembly--contig:-NODE-572-length-16598-cov-6.908602_pt1 | contig 16598 bp, 17 predicted proteins | sample MGYA00243981_ERZ653524 | MGnify/ENA primary metagenome ERZ653524 (study PRJEB26926, sample SAMN06165084) | human gut metagenome | biome: ENVO:00009003; feature: ENVO:2100002; material: ENVO:00002003...
GGATGCCACTTCTTTTTCGGCCTTCTTCAGAGCAGTCTTCTTCTCTTTCAGATCAGCCTTCAAAATGTCAATGTTTGCGGTGATGGATGAAATCTCAGCAGTCAGGGAAGTGATAGATTCCTGCTTCTCCGCGATCTGAGATGCGTAGTCGGTATGGGTAGTTTTGGGACGGTTTTTGCTGCCTTTTGTTCTGGGCATAGGTGATAACCTCTTTCCTTTTATATATTCTTTAGCTATTAAAAAGGTAATGATGTGCGCGCACGAAAAGCTCCATCATCTGATACGATCTCGACATTAAAATATGGATTTTTATGATAGAATACAGTATTCTCCTGGTGCATATAAAACACACACGCAACGCCAGTAACCGTTTTATCTTTTACATACTTACGATAATGTAAAAGGCAGTCATCACCTATTACATCCTCTGCACAATATCTTCCTAACACATCCGTATTGCTCGTTCCTGTAACAAGAATTGTATCAAATGGGCACTCATGAGCATACACTTTATTCTCAATTTCACTTACTAGCAGAATGTACAGTTCTTCTGGCATAGCATCAAAAGTAGTATCTGCCGAAATGTACGCGTAAGCTAAATCTTGATCTGGCTCATCTTTTAATTTCTGCTGATAAACACCCGAAATAGAATGCTTTCGATTTTCAGTATAAGTATCTTTTACATACTCTTCTTGAAACACAGTCAAAAATTCATTCCATGAATTATTCAAAAAGTCTAATGTTGCTTGGAGCTGATCGGATAATTCTATCTTGTCATGCTGCACATCTTTACGAAAGAAGGGACCAATTTCAGTAGTATTGGAACTTCCCAAGATACCCATTGAGAGCTTATTTGCGATATCTCCTGTGTGTTTAGTTCTATTATTTATCGCTTCAATATACTGGAATTCTTGCGATTGTGCTATTTTATTTAGCCACATTTGCATTTTAGGGAAAGCTGTACTATATGTTTGCTGATTAAAAGTTGTAATCATTTTCTGAATATCAACAGAGTCGACCTTCTTCCCCTTATTAGCCAACAATCCAGCATTAATGATCTGACTCATAGAGTCAAACGCATTCATAGTATATTGAAAAAAATCGCGCAACAATTTGTCAAACAAAAACCATGGATTAACTTTTTCTCCCGCAACTCTTACTTCATATACTGGAGAATTCTCTGTTGTAACTGATAATCGTTTTACTTTTTTCCCGTCTTCAGTAACATCATCAACAAAATCAGCAGAAATATCCTGTTGCCAACGCACAGTTTTCATTGTCATTTTACCAATGATATTATTAATTGTATCTGCGCAATACTGCACGGTGTCAATATTTTTTTCTGTATATGTAATAAACTGCCACGCCGAATAAACCTTATGCGCAACTAACTCTTTCTTCATTGAATCATTCGCCATGTTTATTCCCCCTCAATTAGTTTGTTTCTGTTACATAGTATTCTCTCCACATCTTAGCCGCTTATATCAGCGTTGCCTGCTGCTCACCACGAAGAGGTGTGTGATTATTACGAGCAGCGTAGGGAGCTACCGCTCCCAGTATATCACAATTTCATCCAGTTTTACAGACGCTTTCTTACCTTCATCACCGCACAATACATCAATCCGCCTAGCACTCCGCCGCCTGTGTTATAGAAAATGTCCGATAGTTGGAACGTACCCAAGCGAAGCAATAATTGCAGCATCTCAATACTTACAGAAAAGATAAATGCTATCTTACCGCTTTGCCACAGGATCTTCTTCCAGCTTCTGCCCACTTTCTCCTGAAATGTCCACATTGCTACCGAACTAAACGGTACCATCATGATTACGTTCTCGATACACTCGGTGGTCAGTTTCTGCTCGCCGTTCACGGTCTCCCAGATGCCCCAGCCACCCATGACATCGGATAAAGGATTCATCCACAGCTGACGGTTTAACAGGGTTCGGAACAGAATAAGTGAAGTCAAAAAAGCCAAGAAGAACAGTTTCCGAAAGAACACGCTCTCTTTAAACTTCTGATACCATGTCACTATGGCATTCTTCCAGCCTTTGCCCGCATGTATTGGCTCATAAGCATAAAGATAGAAAAACATGGCGAGGAAGGAAAGCAGGAGTGAAAATCCGAACGGCTCATAGAGAGCAGTCAGGATGTTTGTGATGATCTTTCCAAGTAAATCAATCGTTTCTTTCATAGCTGTTTACAGATCACTGAACAGATCAGCCTTGTACACACCGTTCTCCAGCATCTTTTTAAAGCTATCCTTTACTGCTGCAACATCCTCATGGTAGGTCATTCCGTACCAGGTATCGTTCGTTTTCAGAACCTTCACAGACATCTTGCCCTGCTCCAGCAGCTCACCGATGAAGATTGGGATCAGATACTCGGCTTTCAGAGGATTGCCCGGGACTTCTTTCTCGAAGAACTCTTTGAAACCTTCTTCCAGCACATCCAGGAAATCAGGAGTCAGCCCCCACATATTCATGGAAACCAAAGAATTCACATCAACAACCACACCGTCTGCCTCTGCTCCATCTGCAGTCTTTACGATGTTCTTGGTCTCCACAACCTCAGTCAGGTTGTCTTCCTCATCCATCTTGCAGATACCGCGAGTCACGCCGCCGTTATCGGACAGTGTGTTTTTCAGCACAAAGCCTGCCATGCAAGACTTGCCACCATTCACCAAATACTCATGGACGGCTTTGAAGCCTTCCTTTCCATAGTAATCATCTGCATTTATGACAATGAACGGGGTCTTGATGACATCCTTTGCTGCAAGCACAGCCTGACCAGTTCCCCACGGTTTTGTGCGGCCTTCCGGCAGAGTTCCCGGAATATCGTTAATATCCTGGAAAGCATAGTCCACAGTTACATTATGAGAAGAGCAAATAGAAGCAATACGATCGCCGATCACTTCTTTGAACTCCTTCTCGATATCCTTTCGGATGATAAATACCACATGGTTGAATCCAGCCTCAATTGCATCATGAATTGAGTAGTCCATGATGATATGGTTAGCATCATCAACCGGCTCCAGCTGCTTGATTCCTGTTCCAAAACGGCTGCCGATACCGGCTGCCATAATAAGTAATGTTGTGTTCATAACTCTCTCCTTACTGCATTCTTTCCGCCTTATGTGGATACGCCTTTAAGAAATATTTATAGTGCTATTCTTACCAATCCCTATTAAAATTTAAAGGTATCCTTCAGTCCCAACCACTTTTGATCCTTATCACTCAGATTCAACGCAGTACCATCTTTCAACGTGTAGCCTTCTGCACTTGCGCTTCCCTTGTACTCACCCTTCAGTTCCGGCCATTCAATGCCAATCTCCGGGTCGTTCCAAGCCATACCACCCTCATCGTTCGGATGCCAGAAGTCATTAACTTTATAGCAGAACTCTGCTTCATCGCTCAGAACAAGGAAACCATGTGCAAATCCCTCCGGAATGAGGAACTGCTTCTTATTCTCAGCAGACAGAGTCACACCATACCACTTACCATAAGTTTCGGAATTGCTTCTAAGATCAACAGCAACATCAAACACAGTTCCGCGCACGGCGCGTACCAGCTTGCACTGCGGATACTGCTTCTGGAAATGCAAACCGCGCAGCACACCCTTCGTGGACATGGACTGATTATCCTGTACAAAATGAATGTCGATGCCAGCTTCCTTCATATCTTTTTCGTTGTAGGTTTCCATAAAATAGCCACGGGCATCACCGTGCACAGCAGGCTCAATAACACAAAGGCCCTCGATGCCACCTACATTTTTCTCAACTTTAATCTGTCCCATCTTTTCTCACTTTCTTACAAACATCCCTGCCTGTTCCATCTCTTTTAAAGACTTTTCATAGCCGGAATTATCATGCTCTTGTCCCTTTACCCAATCACAAAACTGAGTTAACCCTTCTTCTAGGCTCACAGACTGCTTAAATCCAAGCAAGTTTTCTGCTTTTGTTATATCTGCAACATTGTGTGCAATGTCCCCAAGTCTGAAATCACCAGTAATATTGATTGGACTTTCACTCTTATACGCTCTTTTCAAAATTTGAGTTATCTCTTTAACTGATGTTCCTACGCCACTGCCTAAATTGATTGTTTCACCATTAGATTTTTCGTTGCTGAGCGCAGAAATCACCCCAACGGCCACATCAACCACATTCACAAAATCTCTGCTCTCTAAGCCATCTTCGAATACATTGATAGGCTTATTTTCCAGCATCAACGAACTAAAAATGGACAAAATACCTGTATATGGATTTTTCAACGACTGCCCAATACCATACACATTTTGAAAACGAAAAATAGTGTAATCAACATTCAATGCCGGACACATAGTACGCAGCATCATTTCTTGTGTATATTTTGTAAATGCATACAGCGAAGCTGGTTTTATCTCACTATCCTCTGTAGTTTTCTCCAATGTCAGCTTTTGGCCACATTTTGGACAGTACATTCCAAAATCACCATTCTGCATTTGTTCTTTCTTACGACTAGCAGGAAAAACTGTCCCACAATTTGCGCATGTGTACTTTCCCTCTCCATATACAGATCGGGAAGAAGACAAAATAATCTTCTTCACATGGCATTCTTTTCCTAATGAAGAAATTGCCTGCAAGATATTAGACGTACCCATAACATTCGTCTCGTTATAGAGATTGATCTGATACATTGATTGTCCTGTTCCAGTTTCTGCTGCAAGGTGGATAATATAGTCAGCCTCTTTTACCAACGGCAATACCGTATCAATCTCGGTAACACTTCCCTTAACAAACTTACATTTCCCAAAAATCTTTTTATAAAGATAAGAGTTCCGTGGATTTTTTCCATGAATCTGTTCCGTCAATGTATCAAGAACAGTGATATTTTTTACTCCTGCTTTATTTAACTGGCAAACAATTTCAGAGCCTATAAATCCTGCTCCACCAGTAATTAATACATTATTCATCTTTGTTCCCTCTATCAGCGGTTGCTGTACATTTTCTCATAGTAGTTCTGATACTCGCCGCTGATGATGGTCTCCCACCACTCGCGGTTATCGAGATACCACTGGATGGTCTTCTTGATGCCGTCCTCAAATTTAGTCTCTGGCAGCCAACCCAGCTCGTTGTGAATCTTGGTCGGATCAATGGCATAACGCATATCATGACCCTTACGATCACCAACATGAGTAATCAGGCTCTCCGGCTTGCCCAGTTCCTTGCAAATAATCTTCACGATTTCGATGTTCTGCTTCTCGTTGTGACCGCCAACATTGTAAACTTCACCAACACGACCTTTATGAATAATCAGGTCGATGGCTTTGCAGTGGTCTTCCACATACAGCCAATCACGGACGTTCAGACCCTCGCCATAAACAGGCAGCGGCTTGTCAGCCAGAGCATTAGCGATCATCAGCGGAATCAGCTTCTCCGGAAAGTGATACGGACCATAGTTATTAGAGCAACGGGAAATGGTCACAGGCAGGCCGTAGGTACGGTGGTAAGCCAGAACCAGCAGGTCAGCGGCAGCTTTGGAACTGCTATACGGAGAGCTGGTATGGATCGGAGTCTCCTCGGTGAAGAACAGGTCAGGACGATTCAACGGCAGGTCACCGTAAACCTCATCAGTAGAAACCTGATGGTAACGCTGGATGCCATACTTACGGCAAGCATCCATCAACACACTGGTACCGATGATGTTAGTCTGGAGGAAGATGCCAGGATCTTCGATAGAACGGTCAACATGAGATTCTGCCGCAAAGTTCACCACGATGTCCGGATGTTCTTCTTCAAACAGTTTATTCACAGCTTCGCGGTCACAGATATCAGCCTTTACGAAGCGGAAGTTCGGATTATCCATAACAGGTGCCAGTGTGGACAGATTGCCTGCATAGGTCAGCTTGTCCAAGCAGATGATCCGGTAATCCGGATACTTCTTCAGCATATGGAATACGAAGTTACTACCAATAAAACCAGCACCGCCGGTAACAATAATATTCATGATCTATTCTCCTCTACACTTATCTTTTGGTTCTTCTTTTATTAATACAGATGTTCCTGATACTTGCCGTCCATAACATCCTTCAGATACTGACCATACTGGTTCTTCTTCATGACCTCATAGACTTCCATCAGTTCATCCTTGCTGATCCAACCGTTCAGGTACGCAATCTCCTCCAAGCAGGCAATCTTGCGATGCTGATGCTGCTCCACGGTCTTTACAAAGTTGGTGGCATCCACCAGACTCTCATGTGTACCAGTGTCCAGCCAAGTAAAGCCCTGTCCCAGCAGTTCTACATTCAGGGAGCCATCTTCCAGATAAATACGGTTCAGGTCAGTGATTTCCAGTTCACCACGTGCAGAAGGCTTCAGGTTCTTTGCAAACTCGACCACACGGTTATCATAGAAGTACAGGCCAGTTACACAGTAGTTGCTCTTCGGATGCTCTGGCTTCTCCTCGATAGAAATAGCCTTACCATTCTTGTCAAACTCGACAATTCCAAAACGCTCCGGATCGTCAACATAGTAGCCAAATACAGTTGCGCCCTTGCCGTTTTCTGCCTTTTCCACTGCTGCATTTAATCTCTTCTTCAATCCGTGGCCCGCAAAGATGTTATCGCCCAACACCATAGCCACAGAATCATTGCCGATGAAATCAGCACCAATAATAAAGGCCTGTGCCAGTCCATCAGGGCTTGGCTGGACAGCATATGTAAGATTTACACCAAACTGATGACCATCACCAAGGAGATCTTTAAATCTTGGAGTATCGGCAGGTGTGGAAATAATCAGAATATCCCGGATGCCCGCATTCATCAGAACGGACATTGGGTAATAAATCATCGGCTTATCATAAATTGGAAGGAGCTGTTTACTTGTCACCTTCGTAAGTGGATAAAGTCTTGTACCGGAACCTCCAGCAAGAATGATACCTTTCATTATATAGCACCTCATATCTTTAATTTTCTTTTTAATATTTTTACAGCCAAGTCGAATCCCCTTTCAAATTGGCTATTACTGCAACTATTCTTTACTTTCCTCTATATCTGTTCCCATACACCGGAATCATGATTATATCGTTTTATTACTTTTGCGGGATTCCCCACTACTATCGAATAATCAGGAATGTTCTTTGTTACAACACTTCCTGCCCCAATAATTACTTTTTTCCCAATATGGACATCTTGAAGAATAATTACATTATTTCCAATCCATGCTCCATCATCGATGTATACCCCCCCCCGACTAAATAAGGGATTATCTAAGTAATTCCCTGTCAGTGGATTCGTTCCATAATTATAATCAATAATAAAAACATCGGAAGCACAAAGAACATCCTTCCCTATATGAACCTTATTAACACATTGAATTGTCAAATGCCTCGTTGCGTTAAAATTATCACCAATATATATTTCAGGGCTGTAATGTATCCCTTTATACTCATCCCAGCATAACAGCAAGCTATTATCGCCAATAACCACACTATTCCCACAAGCTACATACTCTGGATTATTCATTTTGAAATTTTTCCCCAGGCAAACGGAGGGATACCTATTTTTAAATTGAATTTTTCTTACGTATTCTTGTATTCTGCTTTTTTATACCAAACATAGCAATGCATCCTTTATAACTATATTTCTCGCACAGCACCCTTCATTCTGTTATCCTTAATGTCTCCTCCATTTTTTGAGCATGTAATCTCCCATAATCATACTCTGGATTCTCAGCAAGACATTTTTCTGCGAACTGATTTGTCGTCATAATAAAATGCGCTGGTACCCCCCCCCAGACTTCACCGGCTGGTATTGATTTGTTCACGACAGCTCCTGCTGCAATAATTGATTGATCGCCAACGGACACCCCCGGAAGAATAGTACTTCTTGCGCCAATAAAACAATTTTCCCCTACATGAATCCTTCCAAATCTGACTACGTCCTTATATCGGTCTTCTCTTCTAATAACACCCACAGCACCATCATGTGTAATGAATGCGCAATCGAACGAAATCTCCGACTGGTCGCCAATCGTAATCAGCCACGGCTCACTACCCCAATTGGGACTCCCATTTAATTTACAATCTGCGCCGATCTTTACACCTATTTTGCGCGCAAATTTAATTGGATCTGTCTTCTCCATATACAGGTTAAAAAATCTTTTTATCAATTTCATATGTTCTCCCTCACATCAATTCAGTAATCCTGTATGCGGCTAAATCTTTAGCAGCTAGAGTTGCGGTATCAATTTCACACGGCCAATGAATGCCCACCTCTGGATCATCATACCTTAAAGCCTTGGCAGCTTTAGCATTATATTCATTGTCCACACAATATTGAAGAATAGTATCTGGTTCAAGTGTTAGATATCCATGGGCAAACCCTTTTGGAATATACATAACCCTATGATTTTCTACACTAATAACTTCACCACACCATTGACCAAAGTGACTGCTATCGTTTCTAATGTCAACCGCTACTGAATAAAAAGAACCACAATTGGCTGACACAAGTTTTGCTTGTTCATATGGCTTTGTCTGGAAATGCATCCCTCTAATGGTATGCACTTTTTTACTATAGCCCTGATTAATTTGGACAATGCTATATTCAATACCAAATGATCTTAGGCCTGCTACTGAAAACGGCACAGATAGATACCCCCTGTGGTCTTCATGCACATCCGGCTCTATGATCTTTACACCTGGTATACTTAAATCATATACATTCATCTCGATTTTTACCTCTAATAAACATTCCTGCGTTTTCCATCTCTTTCAGCGAATTCTCATAACCACTATTGTCTTTATCTTCGCCCAGAACCCATCGGCAAAAATCCTTCAATCCATCTTCGAGACTTACCTTCTGTTCAAATCCTAAAAGTTCTTTTGCCTTTGAAATATCCGCTTTATTATGGGCTATATCCCCAAGGCGGAAATCGCCAGTAATAGAAATTTCGCTTTTGCTTCCATAAAATTTTTTTAGCATTTCAGCTATTTCAACAACCGATGTACTAACACCGCTTCCGAGATTGATAATCTCGCCATTGCTTTTGTCACAATCCAATGCAGCTATGACACCATCCGCCACATCTGAAACATTAACAAAATCGCGGCTTTCCAGCCCATCCTCAAAAATATTAATTTTCTTGTTTTCTAACATCAGAGCCGAAAAAATTGACAATATACCCGTGTAAGGATTTTTCAATGATTGACCAACACCATAAACATTCTGGAAGCGGAATATTGTATAATCGATTCCAAGAGACGGACACATTGTCCGCAACATTTCTTCTTGTGCAAATTTCGTAAAGGCATACAGAGAATTTGGTGTTACCTTTCCTTGTTCGGTTGTTGGAATCGAATGCAATTTAGAACCGCATGTTTCACAGTATACGGCAAAATCTCCGTTTTCCATCCTTTCCTTTTTTCTGGATTTTGGATATACAATCCCACATCTATCACATTTATACATCCCTTCGCCATATACGGACCGTGATGACGAAAGTATAATCTTTTTGACAGAATGTTTTTGTCTCATATTGGAAATTGCTTGCAGGATATTTGAAGTGCCCATGATGTTCACTTCATTGTATCGATTGATCTGATACATTGACTGTCCTGTTCCCGTTTCTGCCGCAAGGTGGATTATATAATCGCATTTATTTACCAGTGATTCAACAACTTGATAATCTCGCACATCTCCATTAACAAAATAACATTTGTCTTTTATCAAATTGTATAAATAAGATTCTTTCCAGTTCTGTCCATGGATCTGGCTCGTTAAACAATCTAAGACTATAATGTCATATTTGCCACTCTCATAAAGTTTTTTTTACAATCTCAGAACCAATAAATCCGGCGCCGCCGGTCACTAATGCTCTTTTCACTTGCTACCTCATTTCTTCTTAAACATCATATAAGCTTTTTTTCCAACATAAATCACTACTAGTGCTGAAACACAAAGCAAACTATAGCGAACCACCGTATTGTGATACCATATGAGACATGATAAACATATGGCAATCGTTACCAAAGACATAAGAAGTATCTTATTGTCTTCATAAACCGAATTTCCTCGCTTAGTCATTTTTACTCTAACTTTATTCGCATAATATGCCAACATTAGTGACATTACAATATATGCTATCAACGTAGTATATGCCGCAGCCATATAGCCAAACGCCTTGATTCCGAAAAAATTCAATGCTACATTTAATCCGGCTGCGACAATTGCAGAAATCATAATATATTTTGTCTTTTTATAATACACTAAAATATTTGAATACATATTGGAAACCGATGTCAAAAAAACTCCACCAGCGATTGGAGGCATAATATAAATCGCTTCATAATATTCCTTTGTAGCCAAAATCCTAACTATCTCTGGTGCAAGAAATGTCAATAGAACCGCAATAGCTGCGTACGCTCCCATAAGTGACGTTGAGATCGGCTTAATTCCACTATCTTTTTTTTCAATATTTTGAAACAGATAAGGTATGAAAGATGAGTTTATCGCATTCCAGACCATTAAAGACAAGGAACTCACTGTATATAAAGTGCTATAAATTCCAACCTCACTATTTCCGATCATTCTGCCAATCATTATTCTATCGGACACACTAAGGACTTGTAGAGCAAGAGCATATCCTATCAATGGAATACTTAGCTTAAGGGAGTACTTCCAATACTTAAAGTCAAAAAATGTACGCCCACGTATCATCAACATAAGCCAGATCCCTGCGGCAACAGAATATATAATAATATTTGTTGAAAAAAGTCTTCCTTCAGCAAGCAATTCTGGCTTTGTCTTATTAAGTCCAATAACTGCCACGATGGATAATATAGACGAAGCTAACGCAGTCCCCATCGTTAACAGACCCGCTAATTTATATTTGTATTCAAAACGCTGTCGCAAAAGCCAGAACTCCTGTGCGGGAGTAAAAACAAAACCGATAAACATCAGAAGCAATAATGAATCAGATAATCCGGTAAGGCTTTGCCACAATTCTGGTACTATCAAATAACTTGCCAAAAGAAATAACGCCATTATCGTTGTGAGGCTGAGAACAGATGACTGATATTTATTTCTTTCATTTTTAAATTCAAGCAACGCCGCACTATATCCACCAGAAGTCAACGAAAGATTAACAAATATACAAAGTATCGCAACCCAGGAATTATAAAGGTTCACTGTCCCTATCTGCTCAGTAGACATTAGTCTAGTAAATATCGGCACTGTAATAATCGAAAGCCCCCGTGAAAAAATCGTCGCCATCGTATATACAATTGCTGATTTGGCTCCTAATGGAATTTTGTTTATCTTTTCTCTTATCATTTACTATGCCTCATATTTTGCAATGCTATAAGTACTTATATAAATCTCTCGACCCAGGCTTTAAAGGAATAATATTCTCTTGTTGCCTCTGGATACCCATGAAAAGGCTTATTAAAAAAGTCTAGTATTTCCTCTTTTGAAGTTTCGCCGAGGCGAATAACCAAAATGTTATTAGGATCGTAGAAATCCATTTTCGTTATATACTCATTGGTTGTCAGTATCTTTTTATTTAAAAATATTGCTTCCATAATCCTTAACGAGAGTCCATCTTGTCCTTGCTGGGTTATGTCAAGAATAGATTTGCTCCGATTGATCATGTCAAGATATTCATAATAGTCAACTTCCTTCTCCCTATATTCGAACGGCATATCCTCAACAACGCCCGCATTTTTAACAATTACAAACCTCGCTTTAAGACCTGCAGCTTGAAATGCATCGTACAGCTTTCCCATTTTCACCTTACGATCTTTCAGAAATCCCAGAAAACAAGTATCATACTCTGGCGTAGCAGCAGGCAGTCTTAGAGTCTCATCATACATAATGGTATTAAATTGCAGATCATACTTTTCACAGTTACCCTTATCATAGCAATAGAATTTAAAACCATATTTCTCCGTTTCCTCTTTTTCCATTTTATGGAGTTGCTCATTCCGTACTATATTCCAAGAGTAATAGAAACGCTTAGCTCTATGTGCTTTTCGAGCTATGTTTTTCAATAATCTGTGATCATAGGAAAATGGTGTATCTAATACAATTATTTTGTCATAATCGTCAATATGCTTATACCAATCTCCATAGAACAGAAAAGTTAAACTACTGTTCACTTTTCTGAGCAAAGATAAAAATTTATTCTTCATCCAATTTTTATCTCTGTAAACTGCATGGATAGACAACTCAAATCCATTTATTCTGTCGAAATAATATGTAGAAGTGTTGCTATACAACACTAAAGTTCTCTTCATTTTAATCCTCCTCATTTCCGTCCCTGCCAAGCGCTGACACCTGCATATGCGTTGTAGCCAAATATAAAGGAATCATTATTAGCCCAGGATACAAAAGGTCTGTTTGCGCTAATGTTGTATTTGCAAAGATACACATAAATAATATGCAAATTATCTTTTTTTCGTATTTAAATACCGGATAAAATGTAAACAGAATGGTAATCAGCCATGTCACTACCCCAAATACTGCAGCAAATGAAACCAGGGATGCCGCCACAAATCCTTGCTCCAAACCGTTATTGAAAACGTCATACCCGACTCCTAATGGATTTTCTGCAATTAACGAAAACGCATACAAAATCATTCCCATTCTATATTGACCAGATCCTTCACTTACATCGAGTTTTCCCGATGGAAACAATTTATAAATTACTTGTGAATATATTAAGCTATCTTCGCCTCTGGTGGAATAATCGATACCAAGAACGAGTATTCCAATAAGACATGCAACAGCAATGAATCTTTTAATCCGTCCAGCAGAAAAACTCGGATCTCGAAAGAATACGAAATAAATAAACAGTATAATAATCATTCCAATGTATCCTGTCGTTGATGCACAAGTTAATAATGCGACTAATACAGTAACTATATATCGAAAATATTGCCTTTCACTTTTTAATTCCAATTTTCCTTTCCAATACAATAGTACAAAGAGTGACGCATTTAAAACTGTCTGATAAACTCCAGGCTCAGTAAATATTCCGCAATTTCTATCTGGGTGTACATCAAGATAGCTATAGAACAACAAACCCTTGCCGTAAAAACTTTTAGCCCATTGGTCTACGCCTATCGACTGTACAAAATACCTTTCAGCAGGCCATACATCAGCTAATTCGGGTGCTATAGTAAATAAAACCCACATCACAATACTGATTGAAGAAAAGAACACGATTATCTTAATAAATCTTGTAAGAAAGGCATTGGGATTGCAAGAAATAGCGAATTGAACAGAAAGCACACATACGGCAAACTGTGCCCAAACCTGCAAACCTATCCCTCCGACCAAAAAACGTACCATAAAGAACAGAAACGCCAAGACTAGGCCGAACAGAATCCCATAGGTTTCTCTATATTTTCCTTGCGCTATAAAAAGAAACGCGTATAGGCCCAAAATAACAAAATATTTTTCATATCCCCAATATACCTGAAACAGACAACTACCAGGAATCAGAAGCATAATATAAAGTAATATGTATTGTAAAATTGCATTTTTACTTACTTTTAATTCCATTTGCTACTCCTGCTTATTGCTCATAATTTTCCTGATTTTACAGTCGTCACCCCAAACCGCTTTGGAATCATATGGACGATCAGGAAATTTCCCATAATCCAATCTGATTTGGAATCCATTTTCTTTTATAAATCGTTCTACTCTATCAGCAAGTTTTTCCGGATGTCCTGAGCAAATATTAATAATACCTGCTATTTTCTCCTGAATTACAGCTTCAGAAACCTGCTTGCAGAATACATCATAATCCAAGAAATCATATTGATTCTGTCCCGATGTAAATGGGAACAAAGTCTTTCCTTCTTGCTCTGCTCTGCATATCTTTGAGAAGATAGAATTACCGGCCAGAGTATTTGAAACAATATAAAAACCCCTAAGCCACTGAAAAATCACCCCACACTGTTCCGCACGCATCTGGATCATTTGACGTAACGCATTCTTTGCAATTCCATACATGCTCATAGGATTACAGGGAGTTTCCTCTTTTATGGCTCCTTCATAAAAGCCAATTTCATGCATGCTTCCCATAATACAAACTCTCTTTACTCCGCCATCCATCATTTTGTTAATAAAATGATAATGCTTGCAGAGATCATCAATATGGCTATCTGAATTATGGACAAATCCATCTCGCCATGCTAAATGGAGAAGGACATCAGGTGCTCCTAATTTTTCATAAGGGTCACTTAAGTCAAATAAATCGCCCGTGATTACCTCAGCCCGTGGGTCAATATTAGTATCTATAAAATCTGTGGCTATTATATCTGCCCCTGCATTTATTAAGCTTCGGACTATTCCACTTCCTAAATATCCGTTTGCTCCCGTTACTAGTATTCTCATGTTCGCCATCCTTTTCACCATTTTACCTTTCAAACAAATCTATATACTTCTGAACCTCATCCTGATTTCCATACTCATGTACTTTTAGATATTCAGTATACCCATTTCTAAGTTCCTTATTTCCCAGCATCTTCTGGATTCCATCTGCAATGCCTTCCGCGGTCATCGGTACTATCATCCCTTCCTTACCATTCTTAATCTGATCATGCACTGTTGGGTAGTTAGTTACAACAATTGGTTTACAAAGGATTTTTGCTTCATCTAAAACAACAGACTTTCCTTCCCATCGTGATGGTTGTACGATAATGGTGCTCATCTTGATATATGGATAAGGATTTTCTCTTGCTCCAAGGAAAAAAAAGCAATCAGAAACATTTTTTTTAATGATTTCAGATTTAAGAGACTCTTCAAGTTCGCCTGTTCCAATTATATACCATTTAAATAAAAGTCCTCGCTCTTTTAATTCGCGCGCCGTAGCAATGGCCAAATCAAAACCTTTCTGCTTGTTCAATCGGCCTACTGAAAGAATAACGCATTCATCCATTTTAAATTCAGGTGGGTAGAATTCCTCTGCTCTCTTTTTCACAACAGTAGATGATGTTAAATTTGGAATGTAATAGGCTTTATCTTTCAAATCTGGAAATTCTTCTTCAAAAATTTCTACACATTTTTCAGAAATAGATACGATTCCATTCATTCTTTTAAGGTATTGATAATCATATTTTTTGGGATGTCCCGCTGCTTTGTAATCATTGTGAATCCAGACATACTTTGATTTTGCTTGGATTTTTTCTGTAACGTAGTACATGACTTCTCCAGAGATATAGGCAACTGCAATATCGAACGCTTCTTCTAATTTGGGTATTTGAGCGCTGTAGTATTTTCGCCATCTATAAGCTGCCTGTTCCGGTGCATTTTTCTCTTTACTTCTGCTTTTCATTGTGCCATACAGTTTCACTATTGCATATTTACCTGCTTTTGGCACCGGAGAAAACAATCTTTTAAGCGATTCCGGAGTATCGATAATATGGACATATTCTGGAACTTGTTTAAGAAACATTCCCTCATTTTTAAAAAGCAATAAACTTATATCAAATTTATCTTTTGGCAATTCGTTTAGCAGATTAACAAGGCTTCTTTCAGCACCTCCGTTATATAATGACTGCATAACAAAAATAATTTTTTTCATTTAAGATTCCTCTATTTTTCTTTTTAGCTTACAGATACTCATCATAAAGCCGCTTACATTTCTGCTCCCATGTATAATTTTCAATTATCCTTAATCTTGCATTATGCCCCATACTGCTTCTTAACTTAGGATCATCAATTACTTTACATAATGCAATTGCAAAATTGTTTTTGATTTTGCTCAGATCATCAATAACATTCACCTTAATTCCACAATTATTATCTACCAAAAGCGCGGCTCCGTTTTGATCAAATGTTACTATTGGTAGACTATTCACCATTGCTTCAAATAATACGGTTCCTGTTGTCTCACGCAAACTTGGAAAAACAAACACATCACTCGATGAATAAAGATGTTGCATTTCTTCATAAGATACTTTACCAACAAATTCAATTCTATCCTTCAGTCCTAATTCACTGGCCTGCTTTTTTAAATGACATATTTCTGGACCATCACCAACCAATTTAAGTATATATGGTTTTTTCGTTTTTACCAGTTGAAGAACATCCAACAAAAAACTTAATCCTTTTCGTCTAATCATCCGGCCAGACCACAAAAGGATAACTTTATCATTATCTTCTTTTTCAGGAGGTGCACAAATCTGATCAGTGTTCACTCCATTTTCAGTTAATAACTTGCATTTTTCAGGTTCATTAATGCACTCTCGCAAATATGCTTGGGTTTCAGGATTCGCTGCAAAAATAAGATATATTTGATTAAGTACTCTTCGATACAACGGCCAAGACTTAATCATTTTATTAATCCATTCACGCTCAACCTCGGATTTATTATCAGCACCTATGTACGGCTGCAAAGTTTTTGGTGTAGTTTGCGCTCCCCCTACAGGGCCAAAAATAAATTTGCTTTTCAATTTCCATGCAGGATTAATTAAGCGAAAATCACCTAAAGTCACCTGATGAATATAATCAAAATTGTATTTCTCATGTAGTCTTTTTATAAAGTTAAAAGAAGTGTTTTGCCAGACTACCGAATCTGTCTCTTATACACATCTCCGAGCCCACGAGACCGTACT
>ENA-OZBR01000588-OZBR01000588.1-human-gut-metagenome-genome-assembly--contig:-NODE-588-length-16319-cov-6.810502_pt1 | contig 16319 bp, 13 predicted proteins | sample MGYA00243981_ERZ653524 | MGnify/ENA primary metagenome ERZ653524 (study PRJEB26926, sample SAMN06165084) | human gut metagenome | biome: ENVO:00009003; feature: ENVO:2100002; material: ENVO:00002003...
GATCTAGTACGGTCTCGTGGGCTCGGAGATGTGTATAAGAGACAGAAATGAAGCAAATTTAGACGAAGCACTCTTCACCCTGGCTTTGGGTGCCTTTGCCATCGGGCTTTTGCTTTTCCGGGACGGGATTCCGATCCTTCTGCTTGCCATCGCTCTACCGCCGTTACTTTGCAGACGCCCCCAGCAGCCGGCGAAGACCATCGTCTGTATCCTGCTGTCGGTTCTGTCCGTCCTCTGGCTGATCTTTGGCGGACACTTTCTCTGGTTGCAGTTATTCTAGCCTTTCCATCGTTTTGCATAATCTTTCCGTCCGCTGACGATGGCAGAATAAGCATCAGAAGAATTTTATTCCTAATTACTTTCCAAACAGTGTACTCAAAATTCCTCTCTTGATGACCTGGGCACCGGTGTTAATCAGCTGGCGCTCGATCTGGGCCTGTCTGCGTTCCGCTGCCTTTTCCTTCTTTTTCTGTGCGGCTTCCCATTCCTTCTGCTTCTGCTTTACGGTGGATTCCTGCAGTTTTGCCTGCTGCTTTGCCAGAGCTTCCTTATCCTTCTCCAGCTGTGCCCGCTCTGCTGCCAGCTGCGCCGCTTTCGCCTCATGCTCCATGGTATCTGTCAACACTTCGTAGGCAGAAATATTGTCCACCGCCTCATCGTAGCGTCCCATGCCGTCTCTCGCCATCAGATTCCTGCGCTCCGTCTCATCCACAGGTCCCATAAAGCTCTGGGGGCAGATGATGGAGGTACGCTGGGCAATGCCGGGCACGCCGTTCTCATCCAGAAAGGAAGTCAGTGCCTCACCTACGCCCAGTTCCATGATGACTTCTTCTGCCTTAAAGGCAGGATTGGCCCGCAGGGACTGTGCTGCTGCCCGGACAGCTTTCTGCTCCGCCGGAGTGTACGCCCGGAGGGCATGCTGTACCCGGTTGCTTAACTGTGCCAGCACGGAATCGGGAATATCACTGGGGCTCTGAGTCACGAAATAGATACCCACGCCCTTGGAACGGATCAGCTTTACCACCTGCTCGATCTTCTGCACCAGTATCTTCGGTGCATCAGCAAACAACAGGTGTGCCTCATCGAAGAAAAATACCAGCTTCGGCTTTTCCAGATCTCCCGCCTCGGGAAGCTTCTGGAATAATTCTGACATCATCCATAACAGGAAGCTGGCATACAGTGTGGGATTCTGCACCAGTTTTACGCAGTTCAGCACATTGACAATACCTTTGCCGTACACATCCGTACGCATCCAGTCATAAATATCCAGATCCGGTTCTCCGAAAAAGAGATCTCCGCCCTGATTCTCCAGAGGCAGTAGCGCCCGCAGAATACCGCCCACGGACTGCTTGGAGATACTTCCGTAGGTGGTCAGATAGTCATCCTTGTGTTCTGCCACATAATTCAGCAGAATACGCAGATCCTTTAAGTCGATCAATAAAAGTCCCTTGTCATCCGCGATCCGGAAGACAATATTCAATACACCTTCCTGCGCAGCGGTGAGCCCCAGAATACGAGATAAAAGCTCCGGTCCCATATCGGAGATGGTGGCTCTCACCGGATGGCCGCCCTCCTGATAGATGTCCCAGAAGCAGACCGGATAAGCCTTATAGGAAAAACTGTTGCGGATACCGAATTTATCAATCCTCCTGTCCATGGATTCCGAAGCCACACCGGCTGTGGCAATTCCGGAGACATCCCCCTTCACATCACACAAAAATACCGGCACTCCCGCATCTGAAAAAGATTCTGCCATAGCCTTCATAGTGATCGTCTTGCCGGTGCCGCTGGCTCCTGCGATCAGTCCATGGCGGTTACTCATATTCAGCGGCATATTCACACGCTGACCATCTGCCAGGCCCATATAGATCTGTCCGTCTGTATACATAATTGTCCCTCATCCTCTCTATTTTATCTCTATTTTCCTGCTGCCCTATCCCGTAGGGATATCAATAGAAGATATCTTCTACGACATTTTGAAACGTTTCTTCCCCGTCATATGCTCCACTTTCAGGCAGAATATCTCCGTCATGGCTACGACTTCCGGTCGGAATACGAAATTCTCCGTTCTGTCAGGATAGTACTGCTTCATCAGAAGATTCAATGCTTTCTGTTTTTCCGCATCCGACAGGATCTCTATAGTTCCCTGACCGATCACGCTCTCGTATTCCATGGTGCACTGGCAGCCATCTTCTTTCTCCGACAGCACCAGTCTGTGGGAGCAATCCATCTCGAAGCTTGCCCTGACATCCTTACGGATCAAGTCATATTTTTTTCCTTCTTTTGCCCCGTGAAAATAGAGTGTCACTCTGCCGTCCGTCTCTTCCATTCCGAAATTCAACGGCAGAAGATACGGATAGCCATCCTCATCATTCAGTGCAAGTCTGCACACATCACACCTCTTCATGACATCTGTCATTTCCGAAAATTCTGTAATCTCACGATCGTTACGACGCATTGTATTCCTCCTGTGCTGCATTTTGTTTTTCTGTCAATATCTGTGCGCCCGACAGGCTTTGCGGCATATAAATGCCGGGTAGGCCATCATTGGAATTTCATATACTCTTTCACAGATATATTTACTATAGCGCATAAACAAGATATAATGCAACTATATCCTTCCGTAAGGAATTTTGAAAGGAGTTTTATTTTGCAAAACAAAGTATCCCATTGTTCTATTTTCCCACCGGATCTCAGTGCTCTGACGCTGCATATCCTCGCTATGGCGTTCATGTTCTGTGATCACCTGTGGGCTACCCTCGCCGGAGATGCCTGGTGGCTGACCGGCATCGGCAGACTGGCATTTCCCATGTTCGCCTTTTTCCTGGTGGAAGGCTTCTTCCATACCCATGATAGGAAAAAATATTGCATGCGCCTGCTTCTTCTGGCCATTCTTTCTGAGCTTCCCATCAATCTGATGTACAGTGGGCTGTTATTCTACCCGTTTCATCAGAACGTGATCTGGACACTGCTCACAGGCTTCCTATGTATCTGGGCAATAGATACCCTACGGAAAAAATGTCCGGTCTGGCTGTGGATTCCGTCGATCCTGCTGCTATCTGCAGTGGGCTACGTGCTGGCAACCCTCTTCATGTTCGACTATTACGGAGAAGGCGTTCTGACTGTTATCGTATTCTATCTCTTCCATGGGAAAAATTGGTGGCAGCTTGCCGGACAGTTTGCCGGGCTCTACTGGATCAATGTCATGCTGTTGGCAGGAATGCAGATTCCATTACAGCTTTTCGGTCATGCCTTCGAGATTTCAGAACAGGGACTGGCGCTGTTGTGTCTGCCGCTTCTGTGGTGCTACCATGGACGCCAGGGCGCGCATAACCGTAAGATCCAGCTTGCCTGCTATGCCTTTTATCCGGTACACATGCTGGTACTGGGGATTCTGTCAAAGCTGATTTTTAGTTAAAATGATAATGCTGACAGAAAGTCTATTCCCTAAAGTAAAAAACTCCCGATGGAATCATTCCACCGGGAGTTCTATATTTTTACTCTAAATTAGTACTGCTTCACCTGTTCTTCGCCGTTCATGACACGCAGAGCGCCCTGAGCCAGAGCTAACAGCTCGTCCTCACCGGGATATACGGTCACAGGAGCGATCCAGCCGCATCTCTCTTTCAGCTTAGCCACTACATCCTCACCATATGCAATGCCCCCGGTGATAACGATCTGGTCTACCTTGCCGTTCAGCACACAGGCCATAGCACCGATGTCTTTGGCTACCTGTAACAGGAATGCCTGCTTCACCTCCGCTGCCTTGGCATCGCCTTCATTGGCACGCTTGGTAACTTCACGCATATCGTTGGTACCCAGGTAAGAATTCAGTCCGCCCTTGCCGATCAGCTTTGCACTGATCTCCTTCTCGGTATATTTTCCGGAGAAGCACATTTTTACCAGTGCTGCACAAGGCACACCGCCTGCACGCTCCGGAGAGAATGCACCATCACCGTCAAATGCACTGAATACGTCTACAACCTTGCCGTCCTCATGTGCGCCTACGGATACGCCGCCGCCCATGTGCACGACTACCAGACGTAAGGACTCATAAGGCTTGCCGGCCTCTTTTGCATATCTCTTGGCAACTGCCTTCTGGTTCAGGGCATGGAAGATACTTCCTCTGGGGATCTCTTCCAGACCGGAATATCTTGCGATGGGCATCAGCTCATCTACTACAACGGGGTCTACGATGTAAGAGGGAACGCCGATCTCATCACCGATCTCTCTTGCCAGAATACCGCCTAAGTTAGAAGCATGCTGACCCTGTACACCTACTTTTAAATCCTCCAGCAGATCATCGGTTACCGCATAGGTACCACTGGGGATGGGCTTTAACAGACCGCCACGTCCTACGATCACGTTGAAGCTCTTCAGATCGCAGTTCTTCTCTGCCAGCAGATCGGTAATGATCTTCTTACGGAAATCCTTCTGTTCGAAAATAGTATCGTATTTGGAGATCTCCTCGGTAGAATGTCTCAGGGTTTCTTCAAATAATAAGTTCTCATCCTCAAATACACCGATCTTGGTGGAGGTGGAACCGGGGTTGATGATCAGACTCTTGATTGCCATTGTGTGTTTCCTCCTATATTCACTCTTATATTCGCTCTTATGCTTTACCGCTTTGTCCACTACAGCATCTATACCTGCCGACAGCAGTTCTCCCGCAGCTTCCACAGCGGCTTCGATCACGATATCCATAGCTTATTTCTGATTCTTTTGCATCTCTTCTGCTACAACTGCAGCCAGTGCCAGGGAGTATACCTTAGTCTCGAAGGTATCGGAACGGCTGGTCAGGACTACGGGTACCTTGGTACCGGTCAGGATGCATCCGTTCTTTACTTTTACCATATGTACGATTGCTTTGTATACCAGGTTGCCGGCATGGATATCCGGGAACAGCAATACATCTGCATCACCCTGGATCTTACGGTCGGTAGCTCCCTTATGCTTGGCTGCCTCGGGATCGATCGCCAGGTCAAGAGACAGCGGGCCATCTACGATACAGCCGGGGATCTGTCCTTCTTCGCACATCTTAGTCAGTTCTGCCGCATCTACGGTAACGGGCATCTTGGGATTTACAACCTCAACTGCTGCTAAAGGTGCTACCTTAGGCTCTGCAACGCCGCAGGCATTACATACCGGAATGGTGTTCTTGATGATCTGAACCTTCTCCTCCAGTGTAGGATAGGTCATGAATGCAACATCGGTCAGGAACAGAAGCCTGTCAATGCCGGGAATCTCAAACACACATACATGAGACAGGGTTCCACCGGTACGAAGACCTACTTCTTTGTTCAGTACACTCTTTAAGAAATTCTTGGAGTCGATCAGACCCTTCATATACATATCTGCACGGCCGTCATGTGCCAGCTTTACAGCTTTCAGGGAGGCTTCGATCATATCCGGCTCATTGATGATCTCATAATCGGAGAGATCCATATTCAGTCCTGCTGCGATCTCACGGATCTTCGCCTCATCACCTACCAGGATTGCATCTGCAATGCCCAGTCTCTTGGCTTCATGTACAGCTTCAAGTACCGCACTGTCCTGTGCTACGGAGACTGCAACCGTCTTCTTCCCACATTCTTTTACTTTTGCTACGATGTCATCAAAATTCATTTTCTTCCATTCCTTTCCGCCCCTCGTGGGCTCCAAGTATGAATACATTCCACACATTATTCGCAAAATCGCACGATAAATCGTGCTTTCGCTGCTGCGCAGCTATTTTTGCTCATATGTGTGGCGGTGACTCTATTCGAGTCACCTAAAATCAAGCAAAACTGCTTTTTACATGCAAGCATGACAAAGCAGTCCCGCTTGATTTCATTGTCTTCCGAATAGTCACTCTAATCGTTAAAATAATAACACACCGGAATACAAAAATCAAGCTACTATGACAAATATAGCCACCTCTAAATGAGGTGGCTGATATCTGCCAGGGTCGGTACGCAGGCGTACAGACATTTTTTTAATTTTTCATCTGGCTGTGTCTGATCCGGCACCATCACGACCTTACAGCCGGCGCGGTAAGCACTCATGACTCCGTTGGGAGAATCCTCCACGGCCATGCACTCTTCCGGTGCCAGTCCCAGCTGCTTGCAGGCATAGAGATAAATATCCGGGGACGGCTTACCTTCTGCTACCATAGTGGCCGAAATCAGTTTCTCAAAATACGGCCGAAGTCCTGCCATCGCCAGATATTTTTCCGTCCGCTCCAGATCCGTCGCTGTGGCAACCGCTGCAGTGATATGCCTTTTTTTCAGATCTTCCAGAAGCTCCACGGCACCGGGCTTGCATTTGATGCCATCCCGGTCCAGTGTTTCTTCCATCATCTCTTTTCGTTTGTCACGCACCACATAATAGTCAAAATCTTCACCGTACCAGTCCTTGAGCTGTCTGGGGGCAAAGGGGCGTCCCAGACTGCGCATCGTAAGTGCCTGCTCATCTGTCATGGTATACCCACAGGCTGCCAGTGCCTTCGGCCAGAAAATACGGTAATATTTTTCGGTATCGATCAGCGTACCGTCCATGTCAAATAAAACTGCCTGAATCATTGTTATTCCTCTGCGTCAGCCGTCTGTCCGGCATCTTCTGCTGCGTCTGTTTTGCCGCTCTGGTCCTCGTCAGCTTTTCCGGCTTTCCGGTCACGTTTTGCCGCCTTGCGCGTCTTCCGGCGTTTTGCCGCTTTTTTCCCTAACAATACGATCAACAGGATCACGACTACACCACCGACGATGCAAAGTACGATCAGCAGTGTATGACTGCCCTCGGCCTCTACCGTGCGGAAGCTGCCGGGCACTTCCATGGTAAACTGTCTATAGCTGCCGATCACAGTGGATTCCACTTCCGTGTACTCTCCATCCTGTGCTACCTCTATGACAGTGTTATCCGCATCCTCACAGTAGACACGCAAGGTTGCTTCTCCGGTATAGTCCGGTGCATCCTCTTCCATGGAATTGGTCATGGATACTGTATAAGTATTTCCCTCTACCTGCAGATGCAATGCTGCATTGGGATAGAAGTTGCCTTCTGCCATAACCAGTGCCTTATTGTTATCGTTTTTCTCTGCGGAAGCAATAGATGCGGTCCATTCCTCATACTCTGCTTCCAGCACTTTATTACCGGTAATATCACTGAAATCATAATCCGGCCATACACCGTAATAGCCATCCTTCTCCGGTACTTCCGGAATCTGGTCTGCCGACAGATAATCCCCGTAACCGCATTTATAGGAAGCCACTTCTACACCATCCGCCTGGAAGGTAATGGTAAACTGTGAGAAAGCGTCCGGAACGTCTTTGCTGCAGAATTCCTGGTAGGACAACGGGGTAGCACCGCCCTGATAACCAATGCCGTCTACGCCACCGGCTCCGCCTTCCACATAATAGTTGCCATACAGAGTTCCATCATCACTGACTTTTCCGGCAATGCTGCCCTGGCCTTCGCCGGACATATCCAGATCATTGTACGCATAGCTGTAGAAAATATCACAGCCTTCTCCGGCAATACCTCCGATATTATTTTTACCGGTGATCCTGCCCATGCTGTAACAGCTGCGGATCGCATAGCTGGCAGATCCGGCAATTCCTCCCACATAGCTGCCTCCGGTACTCTCTACGGGTGCATAAGACTCACAGGAAATGACTGCGCCATATTCTGCTTTACCGACCACACCGCCGACATAGTCTTTTTTACCGGTCACGTCTCCAAGGTTGCGGCTGTCTCTGATGACTGCCTTGACCGTCTGCTCCACATCGAAACTCTCCGTTCCGGTTAAAGTGATATCGTCCTCAGGGTCAAAATCGTATTCCGTTGCCACCTGTCCAACGATACCGCCCACATTCGTATCGGCTTCCACCGTACCGCGGTTCACACATAAGGTGACCTTTCCCTTCTGGAAGCTGGAAGTATCATAGCGCGCTTCTTCGGTTTCTTCCGGTTCTGCGGTGTCATCCTCCGCATCGGGATCTCCGGGGTTCACCTCTTCCTTGCTGGCTGACTCATCCGAAGTATCTTCTACAGAAATTCCTTCATACCGGAAGAGATCATCCCGGATTTCGCTGACCAGATTCCGCAGAACTCTGGCCTGATCCATCAGCTCATCCATGTGGGCACTGGTGCTGTCTGTCCCGGCTTCCAGTACATCCCCCAACTGACCCAACTGGTCAAAAGCCTTGTCGAGCCTGTCATTCAGTGTATCCAGATTATCTTTGATACCGCCACTGCGATCCGTGGAAGCATTCGTCATGTTATCCAGACGCTTGGTGGCATTCTCTCCGAATTTTTTCAGTGCCGATTTATAGCTCTCCGTATCGTCCGGTACGGTGATGGTAATGTTTCCGCCACTGACGTCATGATCGCCATCGCCACCCCAGTTACCATTCCAAATATCATTTCCACTGATGGTAACGTCATGACTGTTGCCGTTATTCTTGTCATTATCCGCCTGCTTGTTCAGATCGTCATTCAGGACTTTCAGATCGTTGCTGACGCCGTTCAACTCTTGATTGTAAATATACCACAGATCATGAGCGGTCCCGGTCAGAGAACTTCCCGCATTGTTGGCATCTTTCAGGTTCGAACTGATACTCTTGGCAATACTGGATGCCTGTTTGCTATAGCTGCTCACATCTTTCTGGGTGGCATCCAACATATCCAGGAATTTGTCTGTCTCCGTATCCAGTTCCTTCAGCTTGTCACTGAGATACTGGATTTCCAGGAACGGCTCCATCTGACCCACGATACCGCCCACATCTTTTCTGCCCTGCACATATCCGGTGTTGGTGCAGTTCTGCAGATAGCCCTGATGCAGTCTGCCTACGATACCTCCGGTATTGTAGCCTACGTGCTGGTAGCCGATGGCCCCGGAATTGGAGCAATAATAAATCTTACCATCCGAAATACCTGCGATACCGCCGGTGTCCGTATGAGCTGCCACATTGGAGGTACTGTTGATCTGCTCCAGATTGTCCATGGTGATATCTTCCAGATCATAAGTCACTTCCGTGCTGTACGTATTGATATTGCCATTGTTGCTGCAGTTATTCAGAATACCGTGGTTGTTGCCCACAATACCGCCTGCGGAATGATTGCCGATCACATTTCCGGAGGATTCACACCGACGGATCTCTCCGCTCTCGGCATTGACTCCGGCAATACCGCCGACATCCGTATCACCGACCACATTTCCGGTAAATTTACAATTTTCAATGCTGCCATAGTTCACACCGACGATACCGCCGACCTGATCCTGACTTCCAGAGGGAGATACTTCCCCCGTGACCGTAAGGTTGCGGACTTTTGCTCCCTCCTGCACATAGCGGAACAATCCCACTGCCGAACCGTCTCCGGTCAGTTTCACATTGGAAATAGTAAAACCGCTGCCGTCAAAGATTCCTGCAAACGTAGGAATACTGAGTTCACCTGTCATGCTCAGAACAATGTCGTTCTGCAGCACTACTTTTTTATCTCTGGACCAACTGTCCAGTACACAGTTCTCCACCAGTTTCCGCAGATCCTCCTCCGTGCTGATCTCTATGACTGCATAATCCTGCTCCTTTATCGTGCTGCTATAACCGCTGCCGCCTCTGTACTGCTCATAGGTCAAAGTTTCTGCTGCATAGGCGGTGGCCGGTGTCTGCAGGATCAGTGCTGCTCCCAGCAGGAAACATAATAATCTCTTACTGTTCATCTTCTGTTCCCTCGCTTTCTGCTGTTTTTTCTTTATCCGAAGCTTTCTTATCCGCAGCTTCTGTATCTGCTCCGGTTGCTTTCTGTCCGGCTGTCTCATCCTCCGGCAGCTCCTGGGCTTCCAGTCTGGGATAGTTTTCTTCCGGGGCATCGTCCCGCTCCTCCATCGTCACGGTATCCTTGGGACGCACCACCGCACCCATCTCACCATCAATGACACCGATGAAATCACCCTCCAACACACCATTGACATAACCCTTGATGTGACCGTTCATACGGATTCTTCCGGCGGAGGGCAAGGGCTTTGCCAGATCCCGTTTCAGTGTAAATGCTGTCTTCTGAATAATGATATCTCCGATCAGCAGTGTCTGCGGCAATGCCAGCAGTACCAACAAAATAGATGTCAGAGTACCACGACCAAGAGCCAGTCCGATGGCCGCTACCGCTGCATTGGAAGATACATAGCTGATAATAAATCCCGCAGATACCAGCATGGATCCGCTGGTAACAATGGTAGGGAACGCCTGGTTCAGTGCTTCGATGGCGGCTTCCTTGATCGGCATATAGGTCTTCAGATCCATGTAACGGCTGGTGATAACGATAGCGTAGTCGATCGTTGCACCCATCTGGATCGCAGATACTACCAGATATCCCAGGAAATATACATTTTCATTCAACAGATACGGCAATGAGAAGTTCATCCAGATACTACCCTGAATCGTTACAACCAACAGTACCGGCAGACCGGCGGACTGGAAGGTAAACAGCAGGATGATCATAACAAACAATGCTGTCAGCACCGTGATGATCGTATTATCCGTTGCGAAGGAATCGCCCAGATCCTTATCACTGGTGGCGTTACCGACCAGCAGAATGTCATCTATATTATAGAACTTTGCCACGGTATTACGGATCTGATCCAGTGCTGCTGTGGTCTCTTCTCCCTCATAAGGAACATTCAATTCCAGAACAAATCGGGAATTGTCTTCGCCCAGCAGCTGATCTTTCGCAATACAGATCTGGGAATAAGCATCCGTCAGAGTTTCTTCCAGATCATCGTCCAGTGTGATGTTGCCGCTTTCTTTCTGATCATAAATGAACAGGAACATATCAATAAACGGAACTTCGTATTCACTGACGCCACTGACCAGCGCACCATAATCACTCTGATCCAGTGCATATGCCGAATACAACATATCCGCCACTTCAATATCCAGATCGATCAGTTCCGCAAACTGTCTGGGATTCAGCTTATCCGTCAGCATATAGCCGTCCATGGCCTCGATATTGCCAAGTCCCTGACAGGATTTCACCACATCCAGCTTTTCCAGAGCTTTCAGTGTCTGTGCCTCTTTTTCATAATCACCGTTGGGCACAATGACTGCCAGCTGGTTCACCATGCCGAATTCCTTATTTACCATGCTGACGGAAAATTTATTATCACTCATAGTACTGGATTCCAGAGTGTTGGTATCGTACACGTAGTTTGCCTTATTGGACAGGAAAAATGCTATAATAACACCTACGATCAGAATAGGCGGTATAATGTAGCGGGTAGCCACACAGAATTTACCGACCGCCGTGATCTTCGGCACGAAGCTCTTGTGGTGAGTATTGTCAATGGCCTTGGAAAAGGTCAAAAGCAGTCCGGGCATCAGGAAGAATACGGCCACCATACTGAAAATAATGGATTTTGCCAGAATGATACCCATATCATAACCAATTCTAAACTGCATGAACATCATGGCTACCATACCGGAGATAGTGGTCAGGGAACTGGAAGAAATCTCCGGGATTGCCTTACTCAGGGCCACGATCACGGCCTCTCTGGCATCCTTGTCCTCATGTTCTTCCATAAAACGGTGGGCCAGAATGATGGCATAGTCTACCGCCAGACCTAACTGCAGTACCACCGCAATAGAGTTCGTTACAAAACTGATGGTTCCGAACCAGTAGTTCGTACCTTTGTTCAAAATAGCTGCCACAATAAATGTAGTCAGATAAACCGGGATTTCCGCATAAGTCGTAGAGGTAAATAACAATACGGCTACGATAACCACTGCTGCCAACAACAGAATGACGATCATATCATTATTCAAGTCATCCGCGTCACGCTCTTCCTGACCGATATCGGAAGAATAGTAAACATCATAATCGGACAATGCATCCAATACCTCATCCAGATGCTGCTGTGTAGCTTCCGTGTCTGCTTCCTCATCAAAAGTGACAGACAATAAAGCCTCCATGTCATGATAATGATCCTCGGTGTCATCGAAATCCAACATGCTGACACCGTCCATCTCCTCCACCTGATCTGCCAGTTTCTGTGCCTCGTCAAACGTCACGTTACAGATCAGGATCCGGGCGGAGCCATACGTGGTAAATTCCGAATCCATCAGATCCAGTCCCCTTCTGGTCTCTGTTGTGTCCGGCAAATAAGTGGTCAGATCGTTATTAACCTTGACTCTGTTCATGGATAATACGCAAAATATGCATAAAACAATAAAGATCAGATAAAATCCTTTTCGTTTGTCTACAATGAGCGTGGCAAGTTTCATCATAAAGGAATTATCTTTTTTGTCTTTTTCTGCGTTGTCTGCCATAGTTCCCTCCTGCTTTTTCTCTCTTTGTACCCTTGTTTATGTATTTGATTTTATACACCTCTAGTTTAAAATGTTTTTGAACATCTGTAAAGACTTACTACAAAGATAAGAAATTGTATTAATGTCATTTAATGAACTTGTGTTGATTTTCTGCCACATGCAAAATATAATAATGGGGAAGAAAAAGCAAGCTACAGATTTTTTGTGATTGTTTATTTTTAGACATTTTCGTGATGTTCGTCTATTATTTTAGAAAAAATTCAGATTTGTATTACATATAGGAAATGATTTCTTCTTTTCCCGGAAAGGCTGGTGGATTGTCTTATGGAAAAAATGGATCGCCGTGTGCGCAAGACAAGAGCTCTCTTATTACAGGGGCTGGTAAAAATGTTAGAAACCCATGATATTCAGGATATCTCCGTCAAGGAGCTGACCGAACTGGTGGATATCAACCGCGGAACCTTTTATCTGCATTATGACGATATCTACGATATGCTCCATAAAGTCGAGGATGAAATGTTCCTGGAATTTAATGAAATCATGGAGCAGAAACCGGTCGTTACCAATTCTCTGGCCTCTCAGGGGCCGTTGTTGGAATTCTTCCGTTTTCTGGACCGAAACAGGGATCTGGCCAAGGTCATGATCGGCCCTCATGGGGATCTGGCTTTCGTCAATCGCCTGAAAGATCAGATTGAAAAGCGCACTCTCCAGGTTCTGGAAAGTGCGCAATCCGATGCTAATTATGAATATCTCTGCTCCTTCATTATCACCGGCTGTGTCGGTGTCGTGGAGACCTGGCTGAAAGAATCCGATCCCCAGTCCCCGGAAGAAATGGCAGAGATTCTCGGTACCATGCTTTTACGTCAGCTTAATTTTGCTCCGGGGCCTGCATAGGCTGTGTCGACTCCGGCATACCAACACTTAAAGAAGTTACGATCTCACCATCCAGGAAGAAGGATACGGTATCACCTACCTGAAGTTCGTCCAGAGTGGCATCTTCTCCGTCAATCGTAATGATCGTATCGTCATTGACTGTGATAGTCATAGTATCTCCGCTGAGAGTTAAGGTCATCTCATCTAACATATCTTTCTCGGGTTTCTGACCGTTGGGAGCTTCACCATTAGGGGTGCCGCCATTGCCATCAGGAGTCTGACCGTTCGGTGCTTCTCCGTTGGGTGCGCCACCGTTACCATCAGGGGCCTGGCCATCCGGTTTCTCACCGGTCGGAGCTTCGCCTGTGGGTGCCTCACCGCTGGGAGCCTGACCATCCGGCTTTTCTCCGCTGGGTGCCTCACCGGTAGGAGCTTCACCATTGGGTGCTTCCGGCTTCTCTGCCAGTGCGATGGAGATCACATTGCCATCAATGGCAGTGATCTGGCCGAGATAAGATTCCACCTTCTCTTCACCGCTCTCCGTGCTCTCCGTCGTACTCTCCGGTGCGATCGTCTCTTTATTTTCCGATGCTTCCGTGCTTGCTGCACTTGCGGTGGTCGATCCGCCACAGGCTGTAAATCCTGTCATCACCATAGCAGCTGTCAACACTGCACACATTACTTTTGTATTCACCTGGGGTAAATTCCATCTTCTCATATTCTCATTCCTCCTGTTCCATTAAAAATCTTATGAACATTTCTTTCCCCTTATCTGCCTCTTATGATAAAGGACATCTGCGAAGGAATTGTGAGAAAAATGTGGTGATTCTGTGAACTTTTCACGCATGACACATTTGTCATATGTACAGTGTTGGCAGTGTCAGATCATGTGTCGATTTTGCTGTTTTGTTGTAAATATTCAAGGAACGCGGTACAGCCTTCCAGAACGTCATCGTAGGTCGTTCCAAAATCTCCCGTATACCATGGATCCGAAATATCCCGTTCCGATCCCGCATAGGAAAGTAGCTTCGCTACTTTCCCCTCCGGATCTCCCCCGAATATCCGCAGCATGTTGCGGATATTCGCACCATCCATACCAATCAAATAATCATATTCCGCATAATCCGCTCTCGTCACCTGCCGGGCCCGCTTCCCCTCACAGGAGATCCCATGCCTCGCCAGCTCCGCCTCCGCCGGCGGATACACCGGATTCCCGATGCCGTTCCAGATTTCCTCTGTGCTGGTGGCCGCGGAGGCAATCTGGAAGCGGGCGGTGAGTCCGGCATCGGATACTAATTTTTTCATTACGAATTCCGCCATGGGGGAACGACAGATGTTGCCGTGGCAAATAAATAATACTTTAATCATCTTTTTATATCTCCATTTAAGTCTTGTATTTCTTCTCAAACGCTTGATATTTCAGGGTTTTCCGACTTTTGAGTTTTCCTTTCTTTTCAAGGTATCTTCTCAAATCTTCTCGTATTTTCTTGTGTTTTTCCCTGCAATCTTGGTAAATCCGTTGGTAAAGCAAGCGTCCTTACCAACGGGCTTTTTTAACTATTCGCTATCCGATATACTTCTTCCTTTGCATCATCAAAATTCACATGGGTGTAAGTGTTCAAGGTTACACTGATGTCTGCGTGACCCATGATATACTGCAAGGTTTTCGGATTCATCCCGGATTTTGCCATATTAGAGCAAAAGGTGTGCCTGCATACATGAGGGGTAACTTTCGGCATCTGGATACGGTAAATCCTGTTGTATTTCTGAATGATATGCTCCATGTACTTCTCCCAGTGAAGGGCAACCATCGGCATATCGTTTTTATCCAAAAATAAAAATCCAGCGTATCCTTCCACCATCGGTTCAACTTTTGGTGTCTTTCGGTTGGCAATAATTCTGCGAAAACACGCTGCGACAGCTTCCGTCATCGGCACATAGCGAATACCTTTGTCAGTTTTTGGTTCTTCAATTACATACTGCATCTGTGCAGTACGCTGTAACTGATGGTCTACCTTAATACGCATTTCTCCAAACTCAATCTCCGAAATCGTCAGCCCACAGAACTCTGAAATACGAAGCCCCGTGTGAAAAAGAATATAGATTGCATCATAGTATCTGCTGAAATGCTTATCCTCCTGAATAAACTTCAGCAAATCTCTCTGCTGCTTTCGGGTAATCGCTTCTCTGGTAACAGAATCATTAACAATGACGGATGCCAGCTCAAATTCAAATGGATTTTTGCGAAGCAGGTCATCATCTACTGCCATCTGAAATGCTGGTCTGAGAACTCCCCGGATCGAATGAATGGAACTGTATCCTCGTCCATCAATTTGTTGGAGCTTAATCAACCATGCCTTTGCGTCTGACAAACGCACCTTATCAATTCGCAGATTCCCAAAACTCTCTTTTTTCAGCATATTGATGACCGTTTTATATCCGGCAACCGTATTGTGACGAACTCCTGTTTTCAATGAAACATACTTTTCTACCAGTTCCAAAACAGTATAGTTGCCACCGTTGGTTACGATACGGTCAAACAAATCCGCTTCAATCTGTTTTTCTTTCTCACGCAGGGAAGGCTCCCGCTTCTTCCCTTTTGGCATTGGCTCATTCTTGTCCAAACGCCAACTGTATACATTTTTCTCTTTTCCGTCCTCATCAATATAGCGGAACCGATACCTCCCATCTTTACGCTGGTACTCGCCCTCTCGCAAAATCCGATTACGGTTATCTCGTCTTTTCTCACTCATCGTGAACTCTCCTTTCAAAAAAGAGAGCCAGACTTGCGCTCTTATCATAGCACAAATCCAGCTCTCCGCATAGTTATATCATGTGAAATCGGTAAATCTGTCAGCTCTGTTTACACAGCAGTAGCCTGATCCAGATACCTCTCAAATTTCTCACGCTTAATGAGGGCACGATTGCCGTTCATCACATAAAAATCCTCATTGGGATGTGTGTCAATAAGCGTTCTCAATTTTCCTTCGCCGATATGATAATATCTGGCTGCTTCCTCAATGGTAAGCGTATATCTACGCCACACCGGAACATCCGAGTAATTTTTTCCTTCAATATTCATCTTATTATTCGCCATAGGCAGTTATCCTCCATACATGAAAATAGCCAGACAGAGGGTGTCGGCAA
>ENA-OZBR01000600-OZBR01000600.1-human-gut-metagenome-genome-assembly--contig:-NODE-600-length-16157-cov-11.486710_pt1 | contig 16157 bp, 10 predicted proteins | sample MGYA00243981_ERZ653524 | MGnify/ENA primary metagenome ERZ653524 (study PRJEB26926, sample SAMN06165084) | human gut metagenome | biome: ENVO:00009003; feature: ENVO:2100002; material: ENVO:00002003...
GCCTTGCTTGCCTGGATCATACCCAGGTCATTGTAGGAATCACCGCTTGCAATGGTATCGAATCCGATAGACTGTAAAGCTTTTACAGTAGTTAACTTGGATTGTTCCACTCTCATCTTAAAGCCTGTGATCTCACCGTTGTCTGCAACTTCAAGAGTGTTGCAGAATAAGGTAGGTCTGCCAAGCTTCTCCATGAGCGGTGCTGCAAACTGTGTGAAAGTATCGCTGATCAGAATTACCTGAGAGAAAGAACGAAGTTCATCCAGGAATTCCTTTGCGCCTGGAAGCGGATCAATTTTTGTGATCACATCCTGGATCTCTTTCAGTCCAAGACCATGCTCTTTCAGAATACCAAGTCTCCAGTTCATCAGCTTATCATAGTCCGGTTCATCACGTGTGGTTTTCTTCAGCTCCGGGATTCCGCTTGCTTCTGCAAATGCGATCCAGATTTCAGGTACCAGTACGCCCTCTACGTCAAGACATGTAATATACATAATAGAAATCCTCCTTTGTGTGAAACCTCTTTATTTTTGAAAATCCTTTAATGCTTTATTTAGTGAAATCATTCTAACATATTCTGAGAGTCCTTGCAAATTTAATTTTTGAGTTGCTTAAAAGGAGAATATTGATTTCCTAAAATGCATATGATATAATGCCAATAGGCAGAAGAAAGAATAATTAATCTGACAAGAATAACAAGAATGAAAGCCCTGGGAGTGGCAGCTCCCAGGGCTTTCTTCTTGTTTTAACAAAGTGGACAAGCAACCACTAGGCTAGTGTTGTCCTATTTATCTCCGTCTAGCCATTTGCAGATATAGTGGCAGATTATACCTGCTGCACAGGAGATAAGAAAAGAAAGAATAATTTCTGACAAGAATATCACCTCCTCCCGTTGCCGGGTATTGGTTGGACAACGTTAATACTATATCATATATAGAACAAAAATAGAAACATAAAATAAGTATTGACATAAAAAAACCAAAGCCATATAATAGTTAGGCAACTAATGGATAGCAACCTAACTATTTATATGGCTTTGCAATAGTATGGGTACTGATTTTAGGAGGTGCGGCGAGATAGACGAGGAAATGAAACAGAAGCTGAATGAGATGTATGTAGGCAGGCTGATACATATTTTATCCCATACAATGAAACGGCATAATCCGGCAGAGGTGATGGAGAATGACGATCTGACGACCATGCAGAAGCATGTGCTGAAATTTATCCTTCTGGAAACCATGCACAGAGATCTCTATCAGAAAGATATTGAAGAGGAATTCCAGATCAGGAAACCTACAGTGACAGGGATCCTGAAGCTGATGGAGAAGAACGGTTACATTTACAGAGAGAGTGCGAAACAGGATGCACGCCTGAAACAGATCATTCCCACAGAGAAAGCAGAGAAGATCCGTCCTGCAATCTTAAAGAGTATTGAAGAAGGCGAAGCCAAAATGCTCCGGGGAATTCCGAAGGAGGATGTGGAACTGTGCAAACAGGTTCTCTGGCAGATGTATGAAAACCGGAAAAAATCCTGCGATAGCAGGAATGATTTTTAACAGAAATAACGAGACATAAGGAGGACATTGACAAAGATGAATAAGAAACTTTTACGTTCAGTCCGGGAATACAAGAAGCAGTCTGTACTGGCTCCGATCCTTGTAATCCTAGAAGTACTGATGGAAGTTCTGATTCCTCTGGAGATGGCGAAGATTATCGACGTAGGTATTGCAAACGGAGATATGAGCTATATCATCCAGCGTGGAGTCATCCTTGTTGCAATGGCAATGCTTTCCCTGTTCTTCGGCGTACAGGCCGGAAATATGGCGGCAGTTGCAGCAGCAGGATATGCGAAGAATTTACGACACGATATTTTTTATAAGGTGCAGGATTTTTCCTTTAAAAATATCGACCACTTTTCAACATCAGGTCTGGTCACACGACTGACCACTGATATCACAAATGTACAGCAGGCATACATGATGAGTATTCGCCTTCTTGCCAGGGCACCGTTTATGATCATCCTGTCATGGATTATGACACTGACGATCAACAAACCGATCGCAGTGCTTTTCCTGATAGTTGTTCCTGTCCTTGGCGGTACACTAATCTTTATTGCGAAAAAGGCACATCCGCATTTCATCAAGGTCTTTGATGAATATGACAACCTGAACAATTCCGTTCAGGAGAATGTAAATGCCTCACGTGTAGTTAAGGCTTTCGTAAGAGAGGACTATGAGATTGAGAAATTCCATGGAATTTCCAGATATGTTTATAATCTGTTTACTAAAGCAGAGAAAATCGTTGCATGGAACTCACCGGTTATGATGTTTGTCATGTATACTGTAATCATTATCATTGTTGCAATTGGCGGAAGAGGTATTGTTCTCGGTGGCATGGAAACCGGTGAGCTGACAAGTATCATTGTCTACGCACTTCAGATTCTCATGTCCCTGAACATGGTAACTTTCGTGTTTGTTATGATCATGATAGCAGAAGCATCCACAGACCGTATTGTAGAGGTTCTGGATGAAGTTCCTGAGATGCAGGATAAAGCTGATGCAGTAAAGAATGTGGCAGATGGTTCCATTGACTTTAATCATGTAGATTTCAGCTATGCAGGAGAGGGAGGAAATCTTTCCCTGAAGGATGTAAATCTTCATATTAAATCCGGTCAGACAGTAGGTATCATCGGCGGAACCGGAAGTGCAAAGTCTACCCTGGTGCAGCTGATCCCCAGACTCTATGATGTCACAAAGGGTAATGTCCAGGTGGGAGGCGTGGATGTACGCAACTACAATCTGGAAGTACTTCGTGACCAGGTTTCCATGGTACTTCAAAAAAATGTGCTGTTCTCAGGAAGCATCTATGACAATATTCGCTGGGGTGATGAACATGCCAGTGAGGAAGAAGTTCGGAGGGTCTGTAAGCTGGCCCAGGCAGATGGATTCGTCAGTGAGTTCCCGGATGGTTACGATACAATGATCGTTCAGGGCGGTAACAACGTATCCGGCGGTCAGAAGCAGCGTCTGTGTATTGCAAGGGCTCTTCTCAAGAAACCGAAGATCCTGATCCTGGATGACTCTACCAGTGCAGTAGATACAAGAACAGATGCCCTGATACGTAAGGCTTTCCGCGAGGAGATCCCGAACACAACAAAGATTATTATCGCACAGCGAGTTTCTTCTATTGAAGATGCAGATCAGATCATCGTACTGGATGACGGTAAGATCGCAGGTGTGGGTACTTCAGAAGAACTGCTGAAGACAAATGATATTTACAGAGAAGTATATGAATCACAGGTCAAAGGAGGCGGAGACGATGAATAAGAAGAAAAAATTAGATCAGAACACCATCCAAACTGCCAAAAGACTTCTGAAATATATGACAGGAACCCATAAGATACAGTTTATCATCGTATTTATCTGCATCTTTATCAGTTCCGCAGCAAGTATTGCAGTATCCCTGTCCCTGAAATTTCTGCTGGATGACTTTATCATCCCGCTGATCGGACAGACAGATCCGAACTTTGCAGAACTCTATAAGGCACTTGCAGTCCTTGGCTGTATTTTTGCACTTGGTGTGATTGCCACATTTATTTATACCCGAATGATGGTTTATATCGGTCAGGGTGTGCTTAAAAGTGTCCGTGATGATATGTTCGAGCATATGCAGACTCTTCCGATCCGCTATTTCGACCAGAATACAAACGGATCTGTCATGAGCCTCTATACCAACGATACAGATACCCTGCGACAGATGATCAGCCAGGCGATCCCGCAGGCGCTGATGGCGCTGTTTACGATCGTGGTTACCTTTATTTCCATGTTATTGTTAAGTCCGCTGCTTACGATTCTGGCAGTTGTGATCATTTTTATTATGCTGAAGGTTACCAGTAAGATTGGTTCCAACAGTGGCAAATATTTCATCCGTCAGCAGGTATCTCTGGCAGATGTGACCGGTTTCGTGGAAGAACGAATGAATGGTCAGCGTGTGGTAAAAGTTTTCAACCACGAAGATAAATCAAAAGAAGAATTCGACAAACTCAACGAAGCACTCTTCGAGAGTTCTGCAAACGCTAATAAATACGGAAACATGATGGGACCTGTGATCGGTAACATCGGTAACCTGCAGTTCGTACTGACAGCAGTACTTGGGGGACTTCTCTCTGTAACAGGTGTGGGCGGCATCACCCTCGGTGTTATGGCTTCCTATTTACAGTTCACCAAGAGCTTTACCCAGCCATTCATGCAGGTGGCACAGCAGTTCAACGCCATCGTTATGGCACTTGCAGGTGCAGAACGTATCTTCAGGCTCATTGACGAGAAACCGGAAGAGGATGAAGGTTACGTAGAACTTGTTAATGCAAGAAAGGATGCCAGCGGCAATATCACAGAATGCAAAGAGAGAACAGGCATGTGGGCATGGAAACATCCACATTCTGCAGATGGTTCCGTTACTTATACAGAACTGACAGGAGATGTCCGATTCGAAGATGTTACATTCGGATATAACCCGGACAAAGTTATTCTGAAAGACATCAGCCTCTTCGCCAAGCCGGGACAGAAACTTGCTTTCGTAGGTTCCACAGGTGCAGGAAAGACAACGATCACAAATCTGATCAACCGTTTCTATGATATTCAGGAAGGTAAAATCCGTTACGATGGAATCAACATTACCAAGATTAAGAAGGATGACCTGAGACGTTCTCTGGGAATCGTACTTCAGGATACTCACCTGTTTACAGGAACTATTAAAGAAAACATCCGCTACGGTAAACTGGATGCTACAGATGAGGAAGTATACGAGGCAGCAAGACTGGCTCATGCAGACCAGTTTATCAAAATGCTTCCAAAAGGATATGATACCATGTTAAGCGGAGACGGTGAGGAACTGTCCCAGGGACAGCGCCAGCTTCTCTCCATTGCAAGAGCAGCAGTAGCCAATCCGCCTGTACTGATCCTGGATGAAGCAACCTCAAGTATTGATACCCGTACAGAGAGTATTGTACAAAAAGGTATGGATAACCTGATGAAAGGCCGTACTGTATTTGTGATCGCCCATCGACTTTCAACCATCAGAAACAGCGATGCCATCATCGTACTGGATCATGGAAAGATCATTGAAAGAGGCGACCATGAAGACCTCATTAAGTTAAAAGGAACTTATTATCAGCTTTATACTGGTAAGCTGGAATTGTCATAAGGAACTATCAGAAAGACTGCAATTATTTCAGAACATGAATAATTGTGGTCTTTCTTTGCGGGCGTTGCGTTTTCTGCGTTATAATGCTATGATCGTACAAGTATGTGGATCACAGATGATGAAGTTCCGGTTTAAGAATAAAAAAGAAAAATTATGCAGCAGCAAGGGAGAGATATACGATGGTAAAGATAGATCTGATCACTGGTTTTCTTGGTTCAGGGAAGACGACGTTTATCAGGAAGTATGCGCAGTATCTGATGGATGCTGGTAATAATATTGGAATTCTGGAGAATGATTACGGGGCTGTGAATGTGGATATGATGTTGCTTCAGGATCTGATGGGAGAGAACTGTGAGCTGGAGATGATCTCAGGAGGGTGTGATAAGGACTGCCACAGGAGGAGATTTAAGACGAAACTGATTGCTATGGGTATGTGCGGTTATGATCGTGTGATCGTGGAGCCGTCTGGGATTTTTGATGTGGATGAGTTCTTTGATATTCTTCATGAGGAGCCGTTAAATCGTTGGTATCAGATTGGGAATGTGATTGCAATTGTGGATTCTAAGCTGGAGCGTGATCTGTCAGAGGAGGCGGATTTCATTCTGGCTTCTGAGGTGGCAGATGCCGGATGCATTGTGATGAGCAAGAGCCAGGACGCATCACCCGAGGAAATCCAGGGTACGATTAAGCATGTGAATCAGGCGTTGGAGAAGGTTCATTGCAGCAGGAGATTTTGCTGTGAAATGGATGATGTGGATACAGTTAATATTATCCACAAGAATTGGGATGAGATGTCGAAAGAGGACTTTGACAGAATCGCATCCTGTGGATATGTGATGGCAAGCTACAGGAAACCGGAGTTTGAGGCAGAGGATGCCTTTACTTCTCTGTACTTTATGAATGTGAAGATGACTGAGAAGGAGCTGCGGGAAGCAGCTGAGAAGATTCTGTCTGATTCTGAATGCGGGCGTGTGTTCCGGATGAAGGGATTTATGAGAGTAGACAGTGACAGCGAAGACGGTTCTGGACTATCTGCATGGGCAGAGTGCGATAGACGGCAGTGGATTGAATTAAATGCTACGAAGAATGAAATTACAATCCGACCGCTTCATGTAGGACAGGAGGTCCTGATCGTGATTGGAGAAGAACTGCATGAGGAGAAAATTAAATCCTATCTGAAAATCTGAGATTTGAACGCAGGTCGCGAAGCGGATTGCGAATGTCTGCTTTACTTTATAAAAAAGGGCACTTGAAAAATCAGGTGCCCCATTGTATAATCTACTTAGAAGATGACCGGAAGCGTGTTCCGGTTGCCCTCTGTGATTAATTATAATGTTAAAAAGAAAGTAAGCATCTCACTTTGAGCGGGGGGATGCTTATTTCTTTTTATGTTGATCTATGTAAGTCAATGCCGTAAAAATTACTAACAGTAAAGTAAGAACTTCCATTGTATTCATCGGGCATCACCCTCCTTTCGTGAAACTGGAGGGCAGGGGTCGAAACTTTGCATCCGGGTCTGTTCAATTATACTTGTTCAGTATAACGTGAAAAATAGAAGATATCAAGTACTTTACGTTCTATATTATTAAAAACAAAACAGGGTATGAAGTTCATCGTAATCTGATGAAACTTCATACCCTGTTCATTTATTTTTATGGAGTTTTGTAACCGTAAGGATTATTTGGTAAACAGATCAACCAGATCCTGGCCGTCTTCGTAGCCCTGGCTCTTCAGCTCATTTACGAACCATTCGTCTACGCCGTCTACAGCTTCTTTAAAGGAATCGATATCCATATCTGCTTTCTCTGTGAAGGTTACGCCGTTTTTGGATTCCCAGCGTTCTTTGATCTCATTGTCGCTGGAACGGTTGATGTAACGTTCGTATTCAACTGCCTTCTGACCGCATTCATCAACAACTACCTGCTGTTGTGGTGTGAGGCCGTCGTAGATATCCTGATTGATGCAGAAGAACAGACAGTCATAAATTGCATCCCACATGGAGCAGTAAGGCTGAACCTCCTGAACGCTTGCTGCGTCGATAGCAGGAAGTGGATTTTCCTCACCTTCAACCGTGTTCTGCTGAAGTGCTGTGTAAGTCTCTGACCAGTTCATGTTGGTGGCATCAGCACCCCATCTCTTGTAGCATTCCATCAGAAGGTTGGAACCTGCTACACGAACCTTCAGGTTCTTCATATCATCTACAGATTTGATTTCATGTTTGCTATTTGTGATCTCGCGGAAACCGTTTTCTGCGATACCCATGCAGTGGAGTCCGTATTCGCCAAGGATTTCTTTCAGTTTTTCACCAGCTTCGCCATCGAATTTCGCATCTGCATCGTCGTAAGAATCATAGACGAATGGAAGAGAAACAACGTTGAAACGTGGATCAAATGCAGAGTAGATCAGGTTGGAGTGCATGGAGATCTGAACCGGGTCCCCATTCATCAGAGCCTGAATACCTTCGGACTGGTTGCCGTTTGTAAGCTGGTCAGCTGCATAAATATTGACTTTAACCTTTCCGCCTGTAGCTTTTTCCATCAGTTCACCGAACTTACGTCCGCCGTCAGCCCAGGTACTTGTCTCAGTAGTGGAGCATGCGAAGTTCCAGGTTGTTTCCGGCCAGTCCAGATTACTGTAATCTTCCACTGTGTTGAAGGAGTCCTTTGTGAAAAGATCAACCAGATCCTGGGCATCGTCATAGCCCTGGCTCTTCAGTTCGTTTACAAACCAGTCATCGATACCGTCAACTGCTTCTTTGAAGGAGTCGATGTCCATGTCTTCTTTTTCTGTGATTGTTACACCGTTCTGGCTTGCCCAGCGTTCTTTGATCTCGTCATCTCCGGAACGGTTGATGTAACGCTCATATTCAACTGCTTTCTGTCCTGCCTCGTCAACAACTTTCTGCTGTTGTGGTGTGAGACTGTTGTAGATGTCTTCGTTGATACAGAAGAACAGGCAGTCATAAATTGCATCCCACATAGAGCAGTAAGGCTGAACCTCCTGAACACTTGCAGCGTCGATAGCGGGAAGCGGATTCTCCTGACCTTCTACTGTGTTCTGCTGAAGTGCTGTGTAAGTTTCAGACCAGTTCATGTTTGTGGCATCAGCGCCCCATCTCTTGTAGCATTCCATCAGAAGGTTGGAGCCTGCTACACGAACCTTCAGGTTCTTCATATCGTCTACAGATTTAATCTCATGTTTGCTGTTTGTGATTTCGCGGAAACCGTTCTCTGCAATACCCATGCAGTGGAGTCCGTACTCACTGAGGATTTCTTTCAGCTTTGCACCTGCTTCGCCATCGAATTTCGCATCTGCATCGTCGTAAGAATCATAGACGAACGGAAGAGAAACAACGTTGAAACGTGGATCAAATGCAGAGTAGATCAGGTTGGAGTGCATGGAGATCTGAACCGGGTCCCCATTCATCAGAGCCTGAATACCTTCGGACTGGTTGCCGTTTGTAAGCTGGTCAGCAGCGTAAATGTTGACTTTGACTTTGCCGCCTGTGGCTTTTTCCATCAGTTCACCGAACTTACGTCCGCCATCAGCCCATGTACTTGTCTCAGTAGTGGAGCATGCGAAGTTCCAGGTCATTTCCGGCCAGTCAAGGTCGCTGTAATCTGCGATTGTGTCAAAGGAGTTATTGCCGTCTCCTGCCTCCTTGGAAGCTGTGTCAGAGGAAGCGGAGGACTGATCACCTGTGTAGGAGCCTTCTTTTGCAAGAGCTTTCGGAAGGAAAGTGGAGGTGATCGGGATGTATGTAACGATCAGAAGAACTGCAACGCAGGCTGCGATCATTGGCACAACTGCCCTTGAGATCTCCTGCAGAGTAACTTCCAGACCTTTTTTGATCTTGATGCTGATTGCTACGAAAAGGTTTACACCTACAGGAGGAGTTACCTGTCCGATTGCAAGGTTTACAGTTGCCATAACACCGAATGCTACTATATCGTATCCAAGAGCCTTACATACAGGAAGCATGATCGGAATGAAGATGTACATAGCAGAGTTTGCATCGATGAAGCATCCTGCGATCAGGAAGATGATATTTACAATCAGCAGGAAGGTAAACTGGTTATGTGCGATGCTTCCAAGTAAATTGGAGGCTGCATCTGCAATACCGAATTTGGTACATACAAAGGAGAACAGAGAGGCACTTGCTACGATGAGCATGATACCGCCGGTTGTCTTTGCTGAGTCTACCAGAATGTCAAACATATCGCGGAAGGAAACTTCGCGGTAGATGACCATACCTACAAAGAGACCGTATACAACGGATACGGCTGCTGCTTCTGTTGGTGTGAAGATACCGCCGTAGATACCGCCCAGAATGATGACCGGCATCAGGAATCCCCAGAAAGCATCTTTAAAAGCGTCCCAGCGTTCTTTGCCTGAGGCTTTTTCTCTGGATGGTTTGATATTGTGTTTCTTTGCTTCCAGCATTACTACGATTACCAGTGCCACGCCCATAAGAAGACCTGGTACGATACCTGCCATGAACATATCTGCGATGGATGTGCCTGTGATGGAGGCATATACAACGAAGGCGATACTTGGCGGGATGACAATGGCGATGGAGCTTGAGGTTGCCATCAGTGCTGTGGAGAATGGTGCGGAGAAACCGCCCTGTTCTACCATTGCAGGGATCAGTACGGCGCCAAGAGCTGCAACAGTTGCAGGGCCGGAACCGGAGATGGCGCCGAAGAAGCAGGCTACGATAACACATACGATGGCGATACCGCCTTTTTTGTGGCCTACGCAGGTATCAACGAATTTGATCAGTCGTTTGGAGATACCGGCTTTTGCCATGATGTTTCCTGACAGTACGAAGAATGGGATTGCCAGGAGCAGGAATTTACTGATTCCTGAGTACATATTTGTTGCTACGATCGTCAGAGATGTACCGGAGTAGAGGATTGCGCATACGGAGGAAAGTCCGAGGCAGATTCCGATGGGTACACCCAGGATCAGGAATATGAAGAAGGAGATAAATAAGATTGCACTGATCATTTATTTGCCCTCCTTTTTGTCTGTTGTGATTGTGTTCATGTTACTTTTTGTGCTGTTGTCGGTATTTTTGGCGCTGTCGGTTTTACAGCAGAAGTCCAGACAGAATTCAATGAAGTGAAGGATCATGCATCCTGCACCGATGGGTACGAAGGACCAGAAGATCCATTCAGGCCAGTTTAATACGAAGGTTCTTTTTCCATTCTGAAGCTGAGTGATTACCTTGTCCATTCCGTATTTGAAAAGGATGACGCTGAAGATGATGCTCAGGACTGTGATCAGAATTACGGATGGTTTCTTCAGTTTCTTTGGAAGGCGGTCTGTGACCAGTGTCAGGCTGACCAGTTCTCCTTCGCGGCAGGCCAGTGCGGCTGCCAGCAGGGTGATGAGTACGAATACCGCTACTACAAGTTCTTCTGTGAAGGACCAGGAACGGTGGATGACTTTACGGGAAAATACGTTTCCCACAGTCAGCACCAGGATCAGCAGTGTGGAGATCACAAGGACGATCTTTTCTACTGCAGCCAGTGCGTTCATGATTTTTTTGTAGATTTTCATGCTCTCTACTCCTCTCAAAAAATTTGCTGCTGTTTTTCGGAATTTGGAGCAGATTCAAGGCAGATGGAATGTAATGGTTATAATATGTAATTAGTTACATTTTTCATCTGTGGTGAATTCTGTTGTCTGCGAAAAACAGAAGTAGTGTTTCGGTTTCAGATCGACAGCCTGGAAAAGAAAGTATGTCTCGTGTGTCAGGGCTTTTTTATGTTATAGGAATATTATGGAGTAATTTCCTATAACATAAAAAAAGTCCGCCCCACGCAGGGACGGACATATGATATTCCGTAACCACCCTGTTTCACCTTTGAAACAAGTACGATTCTGCAACGTACCGATATACGCGGCTCCTGTAACGGGGGGCGGCCGGGGAAGCTTACTGTGAATACGGCAATATCTGTGATGGCTGTATTCAAGGGTTCGGCTTTCCTTCTCGGGGATGATATTCGAAACAGATCTGTCACTGCATTTCACCGGACTGCAGTTCTCTGAGGACAGGGGGGCTGTTTTTACTGGTTCCCTTCGTTGAATTTATGCGTTATAGGTTTAGCTGTTTAAAAAGCTAAAGCAATTTTAACGCTGTTTGTTTTGAAAGTCAAGAGGTTTTTGTAAGTATTTGGGGGAAGTTTGTTGGTGTGGGGCGTACACAGCGCAAGAGGGGACGCGCGAAGCAGCATCTCTCTGCAGGTTCAGTTCCGGGGGCTAAGTAACTCTAAGGTGGGGGAAATCCGCTAAAAGCATGAAGAAAAATGCAAAACTCGCTCCGTCGCAGACTCCGCTCAGACAGGTTGCTATTTTTCTTCATAACGCGGATTTCCCCCACCTAAGAGTTACTAAGCTCCCTCCAGATTCACCTGCAGAGAGATACTGCTTCGCGCTGGCTATTGGCTGTGTAAGAGAAAATGGATGAGGTGGTGGGAGCGGAGGGGTCAAGTGAAAAGAATCAGTTGTTACTCTTGACAATCGAATGATTTTCTGCGTATATTGTAAAAAATAAAATATTAAATATTGGATAAGTAAAATAATGAGTAAAAGCTACAAAGATGAGCAGAAAGAGGTAAAGATCATGGATTTAAAGAATTATTCAACAGGAGTACAGCATATCGGGATTCCGACAAATGACATTGATAAAACTGTGGAGTTTTATCATAAACTTGGTTTTGAGACTGCATTTGAGACCGTAAATGAGGAAGCGAATGAGAAGGTTGTGTTTCTGAAACTGGGAACTCTGGTAGTGGAGACTTATGAGAATCATGCGGCGAAGATGGAGCATGGGGCGATTGATCATGTTGCGCTTGATGTGAGAGACATTGAGGAGATTTTCCAGTATATTAATGAAGTTGGTTTAAACTCCACACAGGATACCATTCATTTCCTGCCATTCTGGGAAAATGGTGTAAAATTCTTTACCATTGAGGGTCCGAATAAGGAGAAAGTGGAATTCAGTCAGTATCTGTAAAACAGAAAAAGTTACGGAATATATCTGTATAATAAAATGAAGCAGTAAAGCCGATACATTGACTGGAAGCAGTGTGTCGGCTTTTTGGCTGTCCGGAATAGACCGCAGCAGTGAAAAACGGGAAAAATAAAGGGGCATTAAAGGGAAAAGAGAGATGAAAAATTTAAAGAAGTGGTATATTAATCTGTCGATACAGAGAAAAATTCTGTATTGTACGTTAGGGGTAGCATTGGTTGTTCTGTTGGCTGCCAGTGTTTCGCAGTATATGTCTGCATCTTCAATTGTGACAGAACAGACAAGGAAGCAGTCTGCGGGAGTGGTGAACGAGTTGTCGGTGAATTTGGATCATTATTTTGATATGGTGAGGAATTCATTTGAGTATATTGCAAATAACAGTACGGTTCAGGAGGAATTGGAGTCTGATGAACCATATAAATCGGATGGCACAGAGCTGTATTCCTATTATTCAAGATCGGGGCAGATCAGAAGGCTGCTTTTGCAGGGATATACAAGTATTTATATGAAGGATATCCAGCTGTATGGTTATAACGGAGCAAATCATCTGCTGGCAAATAATCGTGAGATTCATGAAAAGACCGCTCAGATATCCTGTGAACTGGCGGAGCAGGCAAAAGGACGCTGTATTTATTATAATGCTTCTGAGGAAGGCCTGATGTATATGGCAAAGCAGATCAAAGATTCTCTGACTATGAAGCCAGTGGGAATATTGAGAGCATCTATTAAGCTGAGCTATCTGAAAAAAATGACGATCACAGCCAGAGATTCTTTGGCTGCACATATTTTTCTTCTGGACAATGACAAAAATGTTCTGATAGAGAGTGCAGAGAATGATGCGACGATCAGTGACAGAAGCTGGATAGAAAAAATATCAGGCAACACAGGAGAATTTCTGTTTACTGCAGATGGACAGGGTTATGACTGTGTATATCAGAGAAGTTCTGACACAGGACTTACAGTTGTAGGAATGATCCCTATGAGTTTCTTGCAGAAAACAGCCAGAGGATTACAGAAAACGACAATCATGCTTATTCTGGCAAGTTTGATGTTGTGTATTTTTCTTGCTAATATTCTGGCAAAGGGAATCGCTGGTCCGATCAAGCGTACAAGTAAAGCAATGCAGCAGTTTGCGGAGGGTGACTTTTCTGTCCGTCTTCCGGAAGGAAGAAGGGATGAGATTGGAACCATGAATTCTGTTTTCAACCAGACGATAGAGAAAATAGAGCAGCTGATAAAACAGGTTGTGGAGATGGAAACAGTTAACAAAGATATTGAATTCCAGGCTTTGCAGGCACAGATCAATCCGCATTTTCTTTATAATGTACTGGATACGATCAACTGGATGGCGCGAAAAAAAGGTGAGGATAATATTTGCCATATGGTTACTTCTATCAGCAGTCTGATGCGTGCAAGTATCAGTAATAAAAGAAGTATGGTTTATATTCGTGAGGAAATAAAATATGTACAGGATTATCTTTACATACAGGAAACCAGATATGGAGATAAATTTACATCTTATATTGAAGTGGATGAGAGATTAAATGAATTAGAGATTCCGAAGATGACTATTCAGACACTGGTGGAAAATGCGGTGATTCATGGTGTGGAAAATGCGACATGGGACTGTTTCCTTTATGTTTCAGGAGAAATTACAGATGGAATGGCAGTATTTACAGTAAAGGATGATGGAGTTGGAATGTCACAGGAGCAGTTGGAGAAACTGATGGGGACAGAGGAAGAGCCAGATCATGAAGCAGAGCGGACACATACTCATCTGGGAGTGTATGCGGTGAGAAAGAGACTGGATTATGTATATCAGAATAAGGCAAGGATGAGCATTACATCAGAACCGGGGAAGGGAACACAGGTAATACTGGAAATTCCGATGAACGGTAATGTCGGAGTTACTTACAGGAAATACGATGAAACTGTCAATGAAAATAACAAAAAAAGGGGAGACGAGAGATAATGGAATTGCAGGTAATGATATTAGATGATGAATATATTATTCTGGATGGTTTATGTTCGTTTCCATGGAGCGATTATGGATACCGTATATCCGCAACTGCAAGGAACGGATTGGAAGGGCTGGAGAAACTGGAGCAGGCGAAACCGGATCTGATCCTTACAGATGTGAAGATGCCGGGAATGGATGGACTGGATTTTGCAGAAAAAGCACATGAGATTTATCCCAATGCGGTTATAGTGATACTGACAGGATATGACAGTTTTGCCTACGCTCAGAAAGCAATCAGCATTGGTGTGGAAGAATATCTTCTCAAACCGGTGGACTATGATGAGTTAAAGGCAATGGCTGCCCGGATTGCAGGGGAAATTCATGCAAGGAAGGAAAAACAGCAGGAAATCCGGGATCTGAAGAAATATTTCAACAGGTCAGTTCCGCAGCTGAGATCCAAATTTGCGGGAAATCTTCTGTATGGAAGAATCCAGGGAAAAGGAGTTGTAAAAGAGCAGGCAGAATCTCTGAATCTGACAATAGAGAAATATATTGTGTGTGTAGGGCGAAAAGTTGTTGGAGAAAATAAAATCCATACAGGAGATAAATGGATAGAGGAATTTGCATGCATCAATATTTTTGAGGAAATTTTTAATGATTTTGGAATTCATGTTTTGAGCGATTATAATACAGCAACTGCAGAATATAATTTTATTCTTTTGTTTGAAAAGGAAGAAGAAAACGCAGTATGTATGGAAAAAGCATTGCAGGCATGCAGTAAGATACAGGTAGAAGTAGAACGGTATCTGAAAGCACATATGAATTTTGGATTGAGCGATGTAGAAGTGGACGAATATCAGGCAAATGCACAGTACCGTAAGGCACAGACAGCATGCAGGCAATGTGTTTATCTGGGTACGAATATCATACTCAGATACGAAGATCTGCAATATAAAAAACAGACAGACTTTGTGATTACTTCCGGTGAAAAAACACATTTTATGATGACTTTGTTTCAGGACAGTTTTGAGAAAGCGGAGGATGAACTTCATCAGATATTTCGAAACGCACCGGAAGATGTATCTCCGGTGAAATTTGCAGCAATGGATTTACTTTTGGGATGTATGAAATTTCCATATATCTGTGCAGTTGACAGTGAAATTCATAATAAAAACTGGAATCTTTCTGTGCTTCAGGATGGAATAAAAAGAATCTGTCAGTGCGAGAACACAGAAGAGGTGTTGAATTGTCTGCTGAATCTGTTTGGAACGCTGATTAAACAGAATACAGAAGGAACTGATGAACGGAACCGGAAACTGGTTCAGAGTGTTCTTTCTTACATTGAGAAGAATTATTCAGGAGATTTATCTATGGATGATCTGACTGAGAAATTCCATGTAAGCAGAACCTATATCAGCCGCCTTCTTAAGAAATATGCCGGAAAGAGTTTTCTGGAATATCTGACAGATGTCCGGTTCCAACAGGTGGAGAAACTGATTGCAGATAATAAATATAAACAATATGAAATCGCAGAAATGGTAGGATACAAAGACTTTGGATATTACATAAAAGTATTCAAAAAGCGTTACGGTATTACACCCAATGAATTCAGGAAATATATATAAACAGCGAGGTTAACTGTATCAGGTAAGTCATTTAATCGAATCAGGCAAGTAGCGAGGCGGATGATTTTATCTGCCTGACGATAGAACAGGAGATTTGTGCACAGTATAAAATTTGTGCACAAATCTCCTATTTTTACTTTTATTTCCAATTGTTTATAAAAGGCAAAAAGACTAAAATAAAATCATCAAGAACGAGGAAACACAAATTAAAAGGAGGAAACAAGTAAATGAGGAAAATGAAAAAAGTGTTATCACTTGCCATGACGGCAGCTATGACAGCCAGTCTTCTGACAGGCATGGGAGCAGTTACAGCTTCTGCGAAGAAATCGGA
>ENA-OZBR01000624-OZBR01000624.1-human-gut-metagenome-genome-assembly--contig:-NODE-624-length-15881-cov-5.519462_pt1 | contig 15881 bp, 15 predicted proteins | sample MGYA00243981_ERZ653524 | MGnify/ENA primary metagenome ERZ653524 (study PRJEB26926, sample SAMN06165084) | human gut metagenome | biome: ENVO:00009003; feature: ENVO:2100002; material: ENVO:00002003...
TCAGATGTGTATAAGAGACAGAAATAGTGCAGAGCTCGCCCAACTTACGCTGTTCCCAAGATGAAGCGAGGGGACGCATGCTCACATACGCCCCCTCGGATTGACAAACTCTCGATTTCGCCTGTTCAAAATCGCCGCTCATTCGTCGATGTCGAAGCCGCCTTCCAGGATGAACTTCTTCAACAGCGCCGCCGCACGGGTGTTCACTTTGAACAGGGGAAGCGTCTTGCCCTCCTTCTGCTCAAAGAAGGCCTTGGCGCGCGCTTTGTCCACCGAGTCCTTCAAATCGTCGAAGCGCCCGAACTCGTTAATGTTCGATTCCGCCAGGTCGAGCGCAGCCATGGTGGCAAGAAGATCGCCATCTATGCCGAGCGCCTCAACGACTCGCTCGACCTGAGCGTTTTTCGCCCTGCGTGCATAGGTCGTGATGTAATCCCTCAGCGTCATGCCGTCTTCCAGGGCGGCGTCCCCTCGTTCGACGTCGTGAAGGAACAGCTCGGCGAAGCGCTGGTCATCCTGGCTCAGGGACGCGAACGATCGGTGGAGCTCCTCGCGCGCGGCGGCGAGCCCCTCGTCGTCCTGCTCAAGGCATTTCAGCCACTTCTCGAAGTTCGCGTTCATGTAGTCGCTGTCTATGAGCCCCGTGTCGATCTCAGTTATATGACCATCAAGCTCGTAGGGCGCTTCAGGCGCGTCGCCAGGGCCGCCCCCTCCTGCGAACAGCTCCTTGTAGCGCTGCACGAGGATGAGGTAGGTCCGCTCGTCGATGACCGGCTGCACGAAGAAGGACTTGCCGCTCAGCTCGCCTTCTTCCGGCTCCTCCTCGAATTCATAGGTGTCCTGCTCCCATGTGAAGCCCTGCACCTTCGCGGCCTCGAGGAACTCGTTGAGCTCGACGAACTCCTTGGCGAACTTACGCCTGGCTTCCTGCGATGCGGGGAGCTTGGAGAGGTCTCCTACGCCAGCTGCCTCGAAGACCATGAGTATCTCCTGAAGGCGCGCGTCCATCAGCGCGATATTGTCCGGGAGCTTCTGCACGAACATGTCGAGCGGGCGGTCGCCCGAGTACAGCTTCACCGCAGCCTCGATGTAGCCCTTCATAGTATGGGGACGGCGGTAATAGCGGATGGTGCCGAAGGGTTTGTCAGGGCCGAACAGGCGGTTGGTGCGGCTGAAGGCCTGGATGATGCTCTCGTAGTCGATGACCTTGTCGAGATAGAGCGTGTTGAGCCACTTGGAGTCGAAGCCCGTGAGCATCTGGTCCACCACGATGAGCAGGTCGATGCGGCTCTCGCGGTTGGCGTCGACGTTGACGTAGGGCTTCTTATGGGAAAGGCGCGCTGAGATGTCCTTCTTCATGGCGGGCCAGGTGGGAATGGCAAACTCCTGGCCATATGCTTTGTTGTAGTCCTCGATAAGTTCGACCAGAGCGTCCTCCTTCACAGTGGAGCCGGCATCGTTGTCGATGCTTGGGTCGAAGAGCGCCGTCACCTTCATCTGCGGTGCCTCCCTCTTGAAGGCGCGGTAGTAATCAATAGCCTCGGGGATGGAACTCGTCGCCAGAATTGCGTGGAACTTGTTGCCGTGGGAAAGCACAGGGAAGCGCCGCAGCACGTCCTCGACGACCTTGCCGTGGTGCGGCGTATCGGGCCAGTACTGAGCGCGGGTCAGGAAGTCCTCAATGCCCTTGATGTGGTTGCCAGCGCCGTCAACCATGGGACCCATGGGGACCTTCGCCTGGTCCATGTAGTGATAGAAGACCTTGCTCTTGCGCTCGTCGGAGATGGCCTCGCCGACGCTCGAGGCCTTAGCCTGCTCGAGGGCCACGGCCTCGCGTACGTCGTGGTCGTCGAAGGTCGTCACCATGTACGGGTCGAAGCCCAGCACATTGCCGTCACGGATGCCGTCGGCGATGCTGTAGCGGTGCAGGCACTCGCCGAACACCATGGCGGTGGTGGAGCCTTTCTTCTGGTTCTCGTCGAGGATCGGCGTGCCCGTGAAACCGAAGAACAGCGCGTTTGGGAAAGCCCGGCGTATGTCCTGGAGCATGTCGCCGAAGGTTGAGCGGTGGCACTCGTCTATAACGAACACAATCCGCTTGGCAGCCAGGCGGTCGAGTTCCGCCTGGGTGATCCTGCCCTCGCCGGCCTTCACGTTGCTCATCTTCTGGATAGAGGTCACGATGAGGCGGTTCTTGGGATCGTCGCTCGCGAGCTTCGACTTCAGCACCTGCGTGTTCTCGGTCCCCTGCACGTCATCGGCGTCATCGGCGAATGCGCGGTACTCGGAGAGCGACTGCGTGCCCAGCTCGATGCGGTCCATGAGGAAGACCACCTTGTCGGCGTCGTGTGAGTCAGCTATGAGCTGGGCCGACTTGAAGCTCGTCATGGTCTTGCCGGAGCCGGTGGTATGCCATATATAGCCGCCAGGACGCCCCGGGGCGCTGCTCTTGGGCCTCTCGTCCCACTTGCATCTGCGCACCTTGTCGGATATGGCAGCAGCCGCGTAGTACTGGTAGCTGCGCATGACCTTCAAACAGCCGTCCGAGCTATCCGCCACGGTATAGAAGCCGATGAGCTGGTGTGCCATAGGGATGGAGAGCAGCGTGGAGGTGAAGCGCTTCCATTCGTCTGTTCCGGGTTTGTCGCCCGCGCAGACGGGCTCGTTGTTGAAGTCCTCCCAGTGGAAGAAGAAGTTCGGGTTGAACGCGCCCGTGCCGGGGTTGGCGAAATAGCGCGCCTCGTCGGGGGTCATCCCCACGAAGATCTGCGTCAGGCGGAAGAGCCCGGTGAACACGCCCTCGTGGGCATACTTCTCGATCTGACCGGTGGCCTGGCTGACGGGGATGCCGCTGCGCTTGAGTTCGATATGGATGACCGGCATGCCGTTGATGAGCAGGCACAAGTCTCCGCGACGGTCGTTCAAGATCTTGCTCTTCGCAGGATAGACAGGCTGCTGAGCGATCTGGTAGCGGCTCTGGCCGGCTGCAATCTCCTGACGATCATAGATTTTCAGGCTCACCTCCTTGCCCAGATGAAGCGCATCGTCGGGGTTGTCGCGCGTGATGGCGACAGTCTTTCCGTTGATGAACCCGTTGAGCGCGAGCGGGGTCTTGAGCGTTTCGATTTGTTCGATGACCTGCGCCATCTCGCCCTGGGTGAGAGGGCAGCCGTTCAGGCGGTCTATGTCGGCGTTGTTCTGGAACAGAATCTTCGCCCAGTTGTTGATGAGGTCCTGCTCGGTGGGATAGCGAAGCACGCCCCCCGCGTCGTCCCAGCCGTGCTGCTTCAGCACGGTGATGACCGCTTCCTCGAACGCGGCCTCTTTATCGAAAACCATGGCGGAACCTATCTACGAACTGCAAAAAGTTATGCACTTAACTATTGGCAATCATTATAAGACATAGATACATCTACCTGGGAACAGCGTAAGTTGGGCGAGATGGCCGACAGATACAAGGAGCTTGTGCCGACGCCGCGTGACGGCTACGTGCGCATGGGCGTGCGTAGCCATGCCAAAGGAACCTTTCTTACTGAGGTCGAACCTGGGCAGCAAATCGAGGAGCAGGAGCTGAGCAAAGTCAAGGCTGACAGCCTTGTCGTGAACATCGTTTTCGCATGGGAGCACGCAGTCGCCATCACGTCTGTGGATGACGCGAAAGCGCTGGTGTCGCACCGTTTTCCACAGTTCAGCTTCCACGACGACATGGAGCCAGGCTTCTTCCGCTACGCGATTCTTGACGAGGCGTTCAGGTGGCATCTGTGGCTCGCCTCTCCGAGCGGTGCCGGACGAAATAAAACCTTGAACGTTGGGACGATGCTCGAATACGAGTTTTCCGTCCCCAAGAAGGCCGAGCAGGCTAAGATTGCAGCTTTCTTCGATCGTCTCGACGACCTCATCACCCTTCATCAGCGTATGGGTCCCATCTTCTGCTTTTGCGCACATGGATCAAGAACCAATTTCGCGTCCACTCTTCAAGGATAGCTTCGGATATTACGCTACCCGCGCCCCATCCCGAAGATGCTCATGTCGCCATCGGCGCCAGCTTCAGGCGTCTTCGGCACAGCCGAGGGCGCCTTCGTTTGCGGTTCCTCTTCCGCTGGTGCGTCTATCGGCTCGCTGAGCGCCAGGAAGAGCCTCATCACAAGTTCGAGCCTCTGCTGAAGAGAATCGCTCAACTCGCCGTAGGAGGCCGCCAGTTTCACCTCTTTGGCCAACTCCACCATCGAGTCTTTCAGCGCCTTCTGCATGCTCACGGAGGGCCTCACTTCAACCTCTGTATCGGTTAGCTTAGCGATGATGTAGTCCTGCCTGAGCATGCCGCTCCAGGCAGCCATCTCGCATATGAGCTTGTGCTCTTCGGGCGTGCAGCGAAACGCCATCGTCTTGCTGCGCTTGCGGGCGCTGTTCTCGCACGGCATCCTTCTTACCCCCTCGCTCCGTCGAGCGCGGCGGCCATCTCGTCCTGCTTCGTGGGGAACAGGTGCGCGTAGCGGTAGGTGATGTCCACCGCCTCGTGGCCCATGCGCTCGGCGATGGCCAGCGCGGAGAAGCCCATCTCGATCAGCAGGCTCACATGGCTGTGGCGTATGTCGTGTACGCGGATGCGCTTCACTCCAGACGCCTTGCACCCGCGCTCCATCTCGTGGGCCAGGAAGTGCTTGGTCACGGCGAACAGGCGCTCGTCGGGCGCAACGTCGTCGCGCAGCTCGATGAAGTCCGCCATCTCGTCGCGCAGGAAGGCGGGCATGACGATCGTGCGCACCGACTTGGGCGTCTTGGGGTCGGTCACGGTGTCCACGCCGTGGAGGCTCTGGTACGACTTGTTGACGCGAAGCCGGGAGCTCTCCAGCATGAAGTCGGACGGCGTGAGCGCCAGAAGCTCGCCGCAGCGTATGCCCGTCCAGTAGAGCAGCTCGAAGGCATGGAACGAGAGCGGCTTGTCCATGACGGCCTCGCTGAACCTCAGATACTCGTCCTTGGTCCAGAACTGCATCTCGCCGCCCTTCTTCGAGCCTATTTTGTCGACCCTGCGCACCGGGTTGTCGGTGAGGCCGTAGTAGCGCTCGGCATGGTTGAAGATGGCGTTTAGCTGGTTGTTCACTGTGCGCAGGTAGGTCGGCGCCCAGGACTTCCCCTCGGCGTCCCGGTGCTCGGTGAGCTCGTTTTGCCACCTGATGACGTCGATCGGCCTCACGTCGCACATGCGCATGTCACCGAAGAACGGCACGAGCTTGTCGTTGATGATGTACTCCTTGGTGATCCACGTGTGCTCGCGTATGCGAGGCTTCACCTCGGAGGCGTACACCTCGACGAACTCGGAGAACGTCATATCCATGGCCCCGCCGTTAAGGCTCTTGAACTGGCCTTCCCACACGGCGGCCTCCACCTCGGAGGAGAAGCCGCGCTTCGTCTTGTGGCGCTTCGAGCCGCGGGCGTCGCGGTAGTAGCACTGCACGTAGAACGTACCGTTGTTGTCGTCCTTGTACACGGGCATGTCAGTCCACCTCCGGGAAGTACAAGGCGTCGAAGACGTCGCTCCGGACGCGCCCGCGGATCACCACGCGCCCGCGCGCCTCCTGCTCGGCATTTATCTTCCTGATCACCTCGTAGGCGCTGCCTTTCTTGATCCTCAGCAGCTCCGCGACCTCGTCGGCGTCCAGCATGTGCGGCCTCGGCGTCTTCGCCACCTTCTCGTCCATGGTTCCTCCTATCAACAGCGTACGCATACGTACGGTTTACAGATTTAGAGTAAACGTACATATTTGTACTGTCAATAGAATTGCGTACATTTGCGTACGCTGATAAGATGTGCGGGTACGTAATTCCAGGAGGAGGGCGCATGTCCGTAGGCGAGAACATAAGGCGGTACCGCAAGTTGCGCGGCATGACGCAGGCGCAGCTCGCCGAGGCGGTCGGCCTGACCGAAGGGGCCGTGCGCCACTACGAGAGCGGCATCCGCGCCGTGAAGCCCGAGCTGCTCGAATCCATCGCCGCAACGCTCGACGTGTCCGTCAACGCCCTCAAGGATTACGGCGTCGAGACCGCAGGCGACCTCATGTCGCTGCTCGTGCGGCTGGAGGACTCCTTCGGCATCGTGCCCGCAGCCGACGGCTCGGGGCTCTCCCTGAACCCCAAGGCTCCGCACGCACCCAAAGCCGCGATGGCCATCAAGCTGTGGGCAGAGAAGCGCGCGCAGCTCGAGAACGGCGAGATCGACGACAGCGAGTACGAGGACTGGAAAGCCTCGCTGTAGCGACTCCTAGCTTTTTGCAATCAACGCAACCAAATCAGAACGCCAGGTTAGGCGGTGAGCGCCGCTCGGGCCTGCGTAAGCTGAGTTTTTACTCCCCATTGCATGCCAAGGCATTTCCGGCGTACATGGGGAGTAAATAACGCGGTGGCTTACATGGCGGCACACGGCAGTACGCCGCGGCATTTCCCCTGGTTACTCCCGTTTTCATTGAGGCGGCGAGATTCTTTACTCCCCATTAACCACCTGGGAAAACGCTGTGAGAAGACCGCCGAAAAGCCTATTGAGTTCGATTTGAGTTTCACAGGCCCCGAAACGGCCCCGTTTGGCTCTCGGGGACAAAAATCGAGCGTCTACTCACTTGGGATGAATCCTTACTCCCGTTCCTCCGAATGCCGCACCGTGCCTTGCCGTCTTGAAACACGGGGGAGTAAATTGCGAAATCGCAGGTGAAAGGGAGTAAAACGACAAAGAAAAAGCCTCCGTCCCAACGCGGGAACGGAGGCTCGGTTATCGTATTTACTCACCAACATCGCTGGTGGCTTTGACATGACTCTCGTACGAAACGAAACTCAGCGGCACAGTGCGGCACTCAAAAATGCAGGTCAGAACCCTATCGGCCTACTCCCACTCGATCGTCGCGGGCGGCTTAGACGTGATGTCGTAGCACACGCGGTTGGCGCCGGGGACCTCAGCAACGATGCGGCCGGAGATGCGGGCCAGGACGTCGTAAGGCAGTTTGGCCCAGTCGGCGGTCATGGCATCGCTGGACTCGACGGCACGCAGGATGATCGGACGCTGGTAGGTGCGCTCGTCGCCCATAACGCCGACGGACTTAATGTCGGGCAGAACCGCGAAATACTGCCAGCAGCTGTGCTCGGAGTTGCGCTCGCCGGTCTGCTCAAACAGGCGCTGGTTGTAGGCATCCAGCTCCTCGCGCACGATAGCGTCGGCGTTCTTGAGGATCTCGAGTTTCTCCTTGTCGACCGCACCGATGATGCGGATGGCAAGACCCGGGCCCGGGAAAGGCTGGCGGAACACGATGTGACCCGGCAGGCCCAGTGCCAGACCAAGCGCGCGGACCTCGTCCTTAAAGAAGTGGTCGAGCGGCTCGATGAGGTCGAAGTGCACGCCCTCGGGGAACGGGATCAGGTTGTGATGGCTCTTGATGGTGGCCGTCTTGCCGCCCGTCTTGCGAGCGCCGGACTCGATGATGTCGGGGTAGATGGTGCCCTGGGCCAGGTACTTCACCGGGCGCCCGTCCTGAGCCAGATCCTCCGCCACCGCGAAGAACTCCTTCCAGAACTGCGTACCGATGATGCGGCGCTTCTCCTCGGGCTCGGTCACACCGGCCAGAAGCTCGGCATAACGGTCCTCGGCGTGGACGTGGATAAAGTCGACGTCAAACTGCTTGGTGAAGACCTCCTCCACCTGCTCAGGCTCGCCCTTGCGCAGCAGGCCGTGGTTGATGAACACGCAGGTCATCTGCTTGCCCACGGCGCGAGCACCCAGCGCAGCCACGACGGAGGAGTCGACGCCACCGGACAGGGCCAGAATCACGCGGTCGTCGCCGACCTTCTCGCGGAACTCGGCCGTCATGGTCTCGACCAGGTTGTCCATGCTCCAGTTGGGCTCCAGGCCGCAGATCTCAAACAGGAAGTTGCTCAGCAGCTGCTGACCATACTCGGAGTGCTTGACCTCGGGGTGGAACTGCGTGGTGAAAATCTTGCGCTCGACGCACTCCATGGCGGCAACCGGGCACACGTCAGTGCTGGCGGTAACGGTAAAGCCCTCGGGCACCTCGGAAACGGCGTCGCGGTGGCTCATCCACACGGTCTGCTCCATGGGCGTGGAGTTAAAGAGCTTGGCGCCGGCCGTGCGCGTGATGGTGGCGCGGCCGTACTCGCCCACCTCGGAGTGGCCGACCTTGCCGCCGAGCGTCACGGCCGTGATCTGATGGCCGTAGCAGAAGCCCAGGACGGGAAGGCCCAGGTCAAAGATGGCGGGATCTATAGACGGAGCGTCCTCGGCATACACGGAAGCCGGACCGCCGGAAAGGATGAGCGCAGAGGCGTTCATCTCGCGAATCTCGTCGGCCGAGATGTCGCAGGGGACAATCTCGGAATACACGTTGAGGTCGCGGACGCGACGGGCAATGAGCTGACCGTACTGCGCACCAAAGTCGAGTACGAGGACCTTTGCGGAAGCCTTTTGATCCATGGTTCCCCCTCTTGTTGGCGGGGAGCCGGTGCCCACCCGCGTGAATGAACGAAAATAGCCTTCATAGTGTACACGTTATATGGGGTTTCTCGCCCCTCGCAGCCATCAGCGCACGGCAAACGCACGACCTGGGCCCCTGTTTGACGGCAATTGAAGTGTTTTCAAACGTTACAGATGATGTAATACGTTTGAACATTGGACGCCCTGTGCCACAATACTGCCGAACGACTCCGCCTCTGCGGCGGCAAATACGATAGGAATACCAGCATGAAGCGCATCCTTCTCATCGCCACGGGCGGCACCATCGCATCGACCGAGGACGGCAACGGCCTCTCCCCCGCCCTGACCGGTGAGGAGCTCGCCCAGAGCGTCCCCGAGATCTCGGGCCTCTGCGAGCTCGACGTCGTGCAGCCCATGAACATCGACAGCACCAACATGCGCCCCAGCGACTGGATGTGTATCCGCGACGTCATCGTCAAGGGCTATGCCGACCACGACGGATTCGTGATTCTACACGGCACCGACACCATGAGCTACACCGCGGCGGCGCTTTCCTATCTGATTCAGGACAGCCCTAAGCCTATCGTGCTCACCGGCTCGCAAAAGCCCATGGGCAATCCCTTTACCGACGCCAAGCTCAACCTGTACCAGAGCCTGCTCTATGCGCTCGACGAGCATTCGCACGACGTTTCGATCGTGTTTGGCGGCGTCGCCATTGCTGGCACGCGCGCCCGCAAGCAGCGCACCATGAGCTTTAACGCGTTCATTAGCGTCAACTATCCGCCCATTGCCTACATCCGCAACGACCGCATTGTGCGCAACGGGCTTCACGGTACGCATCAGGGCGAAAACCCGGTGCATTTCTACGACAGCATCGACCCGCGCGTATTTGTACTCAAGCTTACGCCCGGCGTAAACCCGGGCATCCTCGACGCCCTAGCCGATAGCTACGATGCTGTAATTCTTGAGACCTTTGGCATTGGCGGTATTCCCGAGTTTGGCGAGTCCGGCGATTCGTTCCAAGAGGCAATTTTCCGCTGGGTCGATTCTGGTCGCACCGTCGTTATGACCACGCAGGTCCCCGAGGAGGGCCTTGACCTGGGTGTTTATGAGGTCGGCCGAGCTTACGCCGATCATCCGGGTATTTTGCGCGGCGACGATATGACCACCGAGACGCTCGTGGCCAAAACCATGTGGGCGCTCGGCCAGTCACGCGATGCCGCCGAGATCCAGCGCCTGTTCTACAGCCAAGTCAACCACGACCGTATCCCGATGGCGTAATTCAGTTGTCGACGGGTATCCCCTATTCGATGCCCTCGAGAAGCTCTGACACCGTCATGCCGAGTGCGGGCGCGATCTTAAATAGAACCTTGAGCGTGAAATTTGCCGTCCCATCTTCGATTCGGTCGAGATAGGGTCGGCTGATTCCTGTCGCCACACAAAAATCAACCTTGGAGATACCAAGGTCCCTGCGTGTCTCTTCGACCCGCCTGCCAAGAATCTGTTTCGCACGTTCGTCCATGCAGCCGAGTTTGAAATGGAGCCGAACATAAACGTAAACTATAGTTTACGTTTTGCCGAATACACAGGAGTTTTCTATGTCGGGTTCTTCGGTCCGCATGTACCGAGCCACGCCTCGCACAAACAGCGCACCACCCAAGCTCGTCGTCGTTGAAGCAGAATGCCTTTCGCCCGATGAGCGCACAGCATTTGCATTGCTATCAAGTCGCGTCGCCGCCGTTCTGGTCCCTTGCCCGGCGCAAGGTGAACTTGCCATCCAATGCCAAGCGCACAGCTGCTCACTCAATCAGGCTGCCGTGATCGCAACCAGCCAACGCGGTCTGCCCCTTCTCCTGGAAGCCGGTACCGCACTCGCCCTTCGCGGCGCCGGATACGAAAACGAGGCCGCCGCCGACATGGTCTTTAAACCACGATCGAGCGGCGGCCTCGCAGCAGCCATCGAATATGCTTGCAGGCTCGTTGCCTAAAAGGACAAGCTAGAAACCAAAGCCAAAGCCCGTTCCGGTAATCGCCGAGTACATAAAGTAAACGTTGATCACGTTGAGGAACACACCCGTGATGCAACCGTTGCGCAGGTAGCGCTCGCACACGATACGCGCCATGGCGGCGGAGTCATCATTGTTTTTAGCCTGACGTCCCGCCGTAAAGTACGTCGCCACGCTCAGCAGCAAGTTGAGCACCGGAAGCGCCAACAGCTCGTAGCTCTTGCCCCAGCGCGTCACCTCACCGGCGGCATTAAACTTCGTTGCCACCTCGGGACCAATGTTGGGGATAACACACGCTGCGACCACCAGCGGAATCACCGCAAGTACGAGCAGCGCAATACCCATGTAGCCAGCTTTTTTGCCGTATTTAAACATATGCGTCGCCCTTACACGTTAAAGCGGAAGTGCACGACGTCGCCATCGGCCATGACATAGTCCTTGCCCTCAATACGCAGTTTGCCGGCGGCCTTGGCGCCCTGCTCACCGCCGAGCTCGATGTAGTCGTCATAGCCAATGACCTCGGCCTTAATAAAGCCGCGCTCAAAATCGGTGTGGATGACGCCGGCGGCCTGCGGGGCGGTCGCGCCCTGACGAACCGTCCAGGCCTTGACCTCCATCTCGCCGGCCGTAAAGAACGACTGCAGACCGAGCAGCTTATAGGCCGCCTGCGCGAGCACGTCCAGACCGGGCTGCTCCAGGCCCAGGCTCTCCAGGTAGTCGGCGGCGTCCTCGGGATCGAGCTCGGAAAGCTCGGCCTCAATCTTGGCGCAGATGGGCAACGGCTTGACGCCATCGATGGGCGCCAGGTCCTCGTTGAGCATATCCTCGTCCACGTTGGCCACATACAGGATGGGCTTCATGGTGAGCAGGAACAGGCCCTTGGCAGCGGCACGCTCCTCGTCGGTCATCTCCATGGATGCGGCGCGCTTGCCCTCGTTGAGCCAGGCAAGCAGACGCTTGGCGACCTCGAACTTGGGCATGAGCTCCTTGTCGCGCTTGGCCTCCTTCTCGAGCTTGGGCAGCTGCTTCTCGAGCGTACCCATGTCGGCCAAGATGAGCTCGGTCATGATGGTATCGGCATCGCCGGCAGGATCGACGAACTCGCCCGTGCGGCCCACTTCACGCATGACGTTGGGATCCTTAAAGTAGCGCACGACCTCGCAGATGGCGTCGGTCTCGCGGATGTTTGCCAAGAACTGGTTGCCCAGGCCCTCGCCCTCGTTGGCGCCCTTCACCAGACCTGCGATGTCGACGAACTCGACCGTAGCCGGCACGATGCGGCCCGGGTTAACGATGTCGGCGAGCTTTTGCAGGCGGCTATCGGGCACATCAACGATACCCACGTTGGGGTCGATCGTGGCAAACGGGTAGTTGGCGGCAAGGCCGGTCTTTTTGGTAAGCGCGGTGAACAGCGTCGACTTGCCCACGTTGGGCAGGCCCACGATACCGATGGAAAGGGACACGACAGCTCCTTTTGGTACAAGCATTTCAAACTGCATAAGTATAGCGCCGCCGCGGCATCTGGGCGAACCCGGACGCCACGGCGGCACGAATGAAGCAGAGATAGGGGTCGCTGACTAGTCCGCGAGTTTCTCCACCTGATCGAGCATCTTGTCGAGCTTGGCCTTTGCCTCGGCCTTGACCTTCTGGGCTTCTTCGTGGGCCTTCGCCTTCTGGGCGGCCTTTTCCTCGGCCTCGGGATCGACGACGACCAGGTTGGATGCATCATGTTCAACCAGCTTAAGCGCATGCTCGGGGCACACCTTGACGCAGGCTCCGCAGCCTAGGCAATACGTGGACTCCAGTGCAAAGCGACCGCTTCCCACCAGATCGCAGGCAAACGTGGGGCACACGTTGACGCACTCGCCACACGACGTGCACTTGTCAAAATCGCATTCCGGCGTGCTCACCTGCATGTTCTGGGCAAGCTCGGGGTGGTTTTGCAACGTCGAGAGCACCAGTTGGCGCCCGTGCGTGAGCGAACGGCGACGCTTGGTCGTCGTGGTGCCGCACATGGTATTGAGCGTGCGCTCCAGCTGGGTAATCTGGTGGCGGTGGGCTTTGAGCTTCTGCGTCACCGAGGCCAGCGCCGCCGTTGCCGGGTTGAGCTTGGTCACGGTAAGGCCCGTGGTGCGGGCAATCTTATCCATGTACTCCTTGCGCTCGTACTCGCGGCGCTTATGACATTTGAGGCTCTTGGGGTCGACCTCCAGGCCCATGCCCGTACCGGCCCACTCCTCGGCGGTAGCGATTGCCTCGCCCAGAATGTCCTCACCGCCGGTGTTGCGGCATTTATCGCACACGCCCAACGGCAGGTACACACTCACGTTGGGATAGTCCGCCAGTACCGAGAACCAGGTCTCGGCCGTAATATCGCCCACGCAGGCGACGACGACCTCGTTCTCGCGCGGCATGCGCTTGAGGGCGCGCGTGCAGGTGACGTAGGCGGTCTCGTGGCTCGTAGCTGCAGAGACGATATCGTCATACAGGTTTTTGGGCGCCAGGCGCGGCGAGATGATCGCCTCGGTCGGACAGGCAGCGGCGCACAGGCCGCACTTGCGACAGGAGTCGAGGATCTCGATGGCGTCTTCCTCGACCTCGATAGCGTTGACCGGGCACACGTCCATGCACGCGGTGCAGCCGCTCTTTTCGTTTTTGCAGGTCAGGCACGGAATGGTGTTGCCGCGCGGGCGCTCCTTGTAGTCGGCAGGATTCCACTGCGGCGCCGACGGATCGAGTGCATCGGTCACACCGCCAAGCGGGTTTTTAAGAAAGTCGAAACCCTTGCTGATCTCGATAATGTCATCAAACAGATCGTGTTCCTGCGCCATGCGCGGCCCCTCCCTGAGCAGTGCAAACAAGCAAGAGATAATGATACGCTATCGGCCCACGCCTCGGGCAAATTACACGCGGAGCATCTTTGCGGCAAATAGCCCATGGTCTATCGCCGCCTCGATTGCACAAGGCCAATCAAGCGCCAAACTATGCCTCGCACATGAGCTGCACGAGCTGTTGTTTGGTCACCTTGGCGTGTTCGTTAGCCATATTGCGCTCGTTTCTAAAGACCGCATTTGCAACACCTTGCAGATCAGCATCGGAAATCTCGCCAAGACCCAGCTCCTCGAGCGTCGTCGGCAGACCAACGCGCTGGCAAAACTCGAGCACCTGATCAAGCTCGGGCGCACGCTCCAGGCGCAGCTGGACCACCAGGCCAAATGCCACGGCCTCGCCGTGCATGGCCTTGCACTCGGGCAGAATCGTCAGACCGTTGGCGATGGCATGTGCCAACGCCAAGCCACCGCTCTCAAAGCCGACGCCCGAGAGCAGAATATTGCACTCGATCAGACGCTCAACCGCCGGCGATATACGCCCCTTCTTGAGATCGCGCTTGGCAGCGACGCCGCACTCCATAAGCGTGTCATAGCAGGCACGAGCCGCAACCAAGGCCAAGTGTCCCGGCGCGCCACCGTGCTCGTTGGCGCCATGCGCCGCGGCGCACGAACGTGCCTCGAAGTACGTTGCCAGCGCGTCGCCCATGCCGGCGACCGTCATACGCAGCGGGGCTGCCGCGAGCACGTTGGTATCGACCACAACTAGGTCTGGATTCTTCTCAAGCATCAGGTAGCGGTCGAACGATCCGTCCTCGTGATACAGCACCGAAATCGCGCTGCACGGACCGTCCATCGAAGCCGCCGTGGGGCATACGCACAACGGCAACTCGGCATAAAACGCAACGGCCTTGGCGATATCGAGCATCTTGCCGCCGCCAATACCCACCACCATGTCGCAATACTCAGCCTGGGCTTCCTTAGCCATTTCGACAACGGCCTCTTCCGTACACGGACCGTCATAAATCTTAAAGAACGGCTCACTCAGATCGTCGTCCAGAAATCCATCGACGATCTGCCTGCACAGCCGATCCTCGGTGCCCTGGTCAAACAAGACATAGGCAGCGCAGCCCAACCATGACAAATACCTGCCTTGACGCGAAAGTTCGCCCGGCCCCTGAACATACCGGCCGGGACCGCCGTAAACCATAGGAAGCGCCATACGAGAATCCGCCCTTCATCAAACAACGATTGGTGCAAAGTAACCTGACCCCTTTGCACCATAGCAAAAAGGGGCAAAGCCATCTGCTTGCTTTGCCCCTTCCTTAGCTTGATTTACTCATCCATGAGATAGTAGTGGCCCAGCGCGTCGGCACCCAGGATGGCGTTTGCGACCATCTCGGGCGTCACCTCAAACGGCATGTTGCACATGGTGTCATCGGGCGCGCAGGCGGCCTCGGCAACAATCATGGCCTGCTCGCGCGTAAGCTCGGCAACGCCAAGTTCCTTCATCGTGACCGGCAGGCCCAACTCAATGCAGAAACCCAAGACTTCCTCGAGTTTCTCAGTCGGAGCATCCTCGAGTACCAGCTGGACGATGGTGCCAAAGGCGACCTTCTCGCCGTGATACATGCCGTGGCACTCGGGCAGCATCGTCAGGCCATTGTGGATGGCATGAGCAGCGGCAAGGCCCGAGCTCTCAAAGCCAATGCCCGAAAGCAGCGTATTGGCCTCGATGATATGCTCGACGGCAGGCGTGAGCGCACCCTTCTCCAGCGCGACCTTGGCCTTGACGCCATCGGCCATAAGCGTCTCGTAGCAGAGCTTGGCGAGCGCCAGGCCGGCCATTCCGCCCTTGCCGCCGGCGCAAGTGCCACCGTCGGCATCATGCGTCGCCTGGGCCTCGAAGTAGGTTGCGAGCGCATCGCCCATACCGGAAACCGTCAGGCGCACCGGGCTCGCCGCGATAACCGTTGTATCCATCAGGACAATGTTGGGGTTTGCCTTAAGGAACAGGTACTTATCGAACTGACCGTCGTCGGTGTAGAGCACCGAAAGTGCCGAGCACGGTGCATCGGTCGAGGCGATGGTGGGGCAAATGATAACCGGGGACTCCTGGTAATAGGCGACGGCCTTCGCGGTGTCGATGGACGAGCCGCCGCCCAGACCGACGATGAACGCGATCTTCTCGCTGCGGCAGAGCGCCGCGCATTCGCGCACGCCTTCGATGGTCGGATTGGGCTTTACCTTGTCGTAAACGAGCGTTTCATGACCGGCTTCCTTCAGAATGCCGGCGACCTTCGCCACATAGCCGAGCTTTGTCGTGGACGAGCCGCCCGTGATGATCAGGCCGCGGCCCTCGGGCAGACGCGCACGCGAGAGCTTGCCCACCGCGCCGCTGCCGAAAAACAGCCGGGTCGGCATGTAAAAACTGAAAACACTCATGTTGCAGCCTCCTTAAAAAAGGGAGCCGAGCGGCTCCCCTGCACTTCGTGGATATTTGATATGCAGGCGTCTGTCTATACCTGTCTCTTATACACATCTGACGCTGCCGACGAAGCTAGAAGTGTAGAT
>ENA-OZBR01000639-OZBR01000639.1-human-gut-metagenome-genome-assembly--contig:-NODE-639-length-15599-cov-4.327072_pt1 | contig 15599 bp, 10 predicted proteins | sample MGYA00243981_ERZ653524 | MGnify/ENA primary metagenome ERZ653524 (study PRJEB26926, sample SAMN06165084) | human gut metagenome | biome: ENVO:00009003; feature: ENVO:2100002; material: ENVO:00002003...
GAAAATGCAAAAAAGCGGGGCTTCCAACCTGAAAAATCAGGCGGAAGCCCCGCTTTGGCGGATTCAACTGCGGTTTACTGTTTGGACATCTACGGTAAAAACGTTTACCGGATTTTGCCCTCAAAAGCCCGAAAACCCGCATAAATACTAAGAAAAATTGGGTGACATCTTTTTTGTCACCCAATCATGGCGCGCTTGAAGGGACTCGAACCCCTGACCTACTGGTTCGTAGCCAGTCACTCTATCCAGCTGAGCTACAAGCGCATTTCTCAAACAGCTTCATCATTATAAGCTCAAAAGTGCAATATGTCAACCCCTTTTTTAAAAAAACTTCAAATTTTCTCCGAAAATCTTATTTTAGCCAAAAATACTTGCATCGGCATTTTTATTGTGGTATTGTTTGTCCAAAGACTTTATTCGTTCCCTTTACACCAACTCGATTTCATTTAGGAGGCGTTTACTATGATCGATCTTACCGAATTTGAAAGCCGTGCAGTGCCGCTTCGCGCACTCGGCGTTGTGGTCTCGCAAAACGGCACGCAGCTGGCCCGCAAGCTGTGGGACGATACCTGCCGCCGCAATGTGTATTCCGCAAGCAAAAGCTTTACGTCTATGGCAGTCGGCATTGCGCAAAAAGAGGGCCTGCTCTCCATCGACGAAAAGCTCACGGACGCATTCAAGGATGACCTGCCCGAAATCATTTCCGACAACTTAAAGGCCGCCACGGTGCGCGATCTGCTCACCATGTGTCTCGGACAGGAAAAGAGCTTTTTAATGGGCGGCGAACGTCCGTACTATGAAGACCGCAACTGGGTGCGTCTTGCGCTTCGTCAGCCGTTCGTGTACGCGCCGGGCGAAAAATTCGTGTACAACAACGTCGGCCCGTACCTTGCCGGCATTCTCGTACAGCGCCGCGCGGGCTGCGACCTTGTCCATTACCTGATGCCGCGCATGTTCGCGCCGATGGGCATTCAGCTGCCCACATGGGAAAATGACCCGAACGGTCAGACCTTCGGTGCAGGCGGCCTGTTCCTCACCATCGACGAACTGCACCTGTTCGGTCAGTTATTGTTGCAAAACGGCGAATGGAACGGCAAGCAGCTCATCCCCGCCGAGTGGGTCAAAGAAGCGACCTCAAAACAGGTCGAAAACGGCAGCGAGGGCTATGGCTACCTCTTCTGGGCAGGCCCCGAGGGTTCCTTCCGCGCCGACGGCAAATACGGTCAGTTCGTCATTTTGATGCGCGACAAAAACGCCGTCGTCACCGTCGCCGCCGAAAGCCGCGATGCCGGTGCACTGCTGCGCGCCGTCTTTGAGGAGATCTACCCACAGCTTTAAAATTTGAATCACAAGCAAAACGGCGCCGCACAGAGATAATTTACCCTGTGCGGCGCCGTTACCGCGTGCTCCGTATTTTCCGTATTGAGCGTCCTTTCGCAGCGCTTTTCAGCTTTCCGCAGCTTCTAACAGCTCAGGCTCGCTCGTTTTAGTTGTTTTATTATATTTTTTATAATACTTTGTTGTTTTCTGACGGTACAGCATCAAAAGGCCGCGCACGCAAAGCTCCGTCGCCATGGCCGTCCACATGCCCGGCAGACCGAAATTGCCAACGAGCAGCAGGGCAAGCCCGATGCGTACCACCCAAATACTGCCGAGGTTCATCATACTCGGCACGAAGGTATCGCCGGTGCCGCGCAGTGCGCCCGCCGCAACGATGGAAACGCCGTACAGCGGTTCAGCCAGCAACCCGATGCGCAACGCCTGCGCCGCAAGCGCGCGGACGGAGAGATCAGGCGTCAAAATGCTGAATACAAACGGGCACAGGAACATCATCAAAAGTCCCGTTATCGCCATAAAGCCCGCGCCCATCACGATACAGATGTTGCCGTAGCGCTTGGCAAGGTCGGTCTTTCCCGCGCCGATGTTGCGCCCGACGAGCGTCGTCGCCGCCGAGCCGATACCGTAGCCCGGCATGTAGCACAAGCTCTCTGCCGTCACGGCGAAGGAGTTTGCCGCGATGGAGACTGCACCGAGCGGCGCAATGATCATGGTCGCGACGACCTGCGCGCTGCACATGGCGATCTCCTGCACGCCGACCGGCAGACCGATCTTCAAAGCTTTTTTGAGAATTTCCGGGTTAAAGCCGTGCTTTTCGGTCTCTTTGCGGTTGAGCCGCAAATGCGGGTTGCACAACAGGCAGCGCCACGCCATCGTCAGGCTGACGACCGCACACGCACTCGCCGTGCCGATGCCCGCACCCATCACGCCGAAATGCGGAATGAAAATGGTATTGAACACCACATCGAGTAAACACATGGCGGCGTTTAAAATGCTCGGCGTCAGCATATCGCCGCTGCACTGCAAGTACGACGAGTTCAGCGAGTTGATCTGCGAGAACGGGATCATCAGCGCGTACACCATGAAGTATTTCGAGGCATCGTAACGAATAGCCGGGTCGCCGCCGAGCCACGTCGGCAGCATACTGTGGATGGAAAGCCCCAACGCGCACAAAATCCCTGCCACGCACAGCGCCGTGCACAGGCCGTGACGCACCACGCTTCTCGCTTCCGCATCGCGTCCCGCGCCGATATTATGCGCCACCTGCACGGAAAAGCCTGCCGAAACAGCGTATGTAATGCCGCCCAACAGCCATGTGCTCGTGGATACCAAACCGATCGCCGCCGAAGCGTTCGCGCCGAGCGAACCCACCATGGCGGAATCGATATACTGCATCACGATGGTTGTGATCTGCGTTAAAATAGCCGGCAGGCTCAGTACCCAAACTTCCTTCACCTGCGGCTTCAGTTCATGCCAGCTTATTTTTTTCATGTCTCGTTCCCCGTTTCTTCAAATTCCCCTGTTGTAAAATAGCGGTGCATCACACCGGAAAACCGGAACAGCTCCTGTACAAATTCCGGGTCTTTATCTTTAAAATACAGCCGAAAAAGCCGTTCCTCTGCCTCATACACGGGCTTTAAAACCTCATTTGCGTAGTCTCTGCCCGCTTCTGTCAGCGTTACGGAAAGCTCCCTGCGCTCGCCGGGAATGGGGCTCTGCACCACAAAGCCGCCCTTTTCCAGCTCTTTGATCAGCGTGTTCACCGTCGTTTTCGGGAATCCCCAGTCCCAGCAGATCTGCTTTTGCGTGTGCCCCTCGCCGTCGTTCAGCGCCGAAAGCAGCCACAGCATGTTCGGTTTGATCTGCGCACTTTTCGAGAACACATCGTAAGCTGCGTCTATGCCATACACCGCCTTGCCAAGCTGCCGGAAAAACGCATATCGTTCCATTTCGCTCCACCCCGCTAAAATACGAATTCGTACTTTATTTTAGCACGGGTCCGGACGGGTGTCAACCACGGTGTCGTGTAAATCGTAAATATTTTTTGAATAAGAATGTATGAACCCCCGCCCCGGGTACCGGCACAAAGCCGATTTCCGGGGCGGGGGTTTATTACTTTTAGGTTTTCACTTTACTTTTCGTGTCTCTTCTTTTTATAGATGAGTACCGCTGCAAGCGCACCTCCGCTCAGCACGAGCGCCGCGCTGACGAAAACGACCGGCAAGTTGCTGCTGCCTGTCTTCGGGTTATTGGGATCTGCCTTCGGCGCCGGAGTCGGCGTAGCCGTCGGTTTTACCGTAGGCGTCGCGGTCGGAGCCGCCGTCGGGCTTGCAGAAGGCGCAGCCGTAGGTGTTGCCGTCGGCGTCGCGGTCGGAGCCTCTGTGGGCTTTTCCACCAACGCGGTGATGGCATTTTCAATAGCCTGCGCCATTGCGTCTACCTCGTCTTGTTCCGTTATGTTCTTGTCGCGCGCAACTGCGTTAATCGCCGTTTCCACTGCGGTGAAGTCTGTATACGCGTCTTTATTCAGCGCATTTGCTTTCGCAATGGCCTCGTCCACTTTCGTGTAGTCGGCAGGTAAATAAGTCATTGCAATCGTCTGCGTGTGCGTTGCCGTATCAGGCGTAATCGTTATATTGCCGGTGTATGCTTTGCAGTTATCGGCTGTTACTTCAACAGGGTAAGTTCCTGCTTCCAAACTGACAGAGCCGGTAACCTCCTGACCATTCACTTTAACAACAACATTGGTCAGACCGTCCGGCGTTACAACGAAAGAAACCGGATAGACAGCCTTTGTGATAAAATGAACATTTTTATATTTTGCAAAGTCCTGAGTACCGCTGGAAAGCAGGTCAATTTCTGTTCCTTCCGAGTCTACAGCTTTTGCATAGTTCAGGTGATAGCCATCGGCAATCACAGGCACACATTCATCGGAAATTGCAGGGGTATTGTTCTCATTCGTATTCTTTGCGTCAATCTCTGCTTCTTCTACGGTAAAAGTACCGTTACCGCCCATGGGGGATTTACCGTCAGTGGTTACTTTGGCGCCGCCTTTGATCAAAATATTGCCTTTTGCCCATATTGCACCGTCCGCAGTAGAGGTACAGTTTACCTCGCCGCCGTTAACCGTCAGATTACCTGCAGCATACAGACCGGGATAATAGCTTGTTGCTTTAACTTTAGATGCAGCAAGCTCAATATCGCCGCCGTTCCCTTCTTGATCTTTCCAGATATATGCTCCGTTACGTCCGTCCTGAGTCGCCTTAAGCGTAACATCGGCGCCGTTTATAATCTTCAGCCAATGGGCATCGATTCCGGCATACAAGCCGGTGGAATTCACTGTTGCCCCGTCAATTTCGACCATTCTTCCGGCTATGCCCAATCCGCCTTCAGCGTTTATTGTGACATTTGCTTTATCGGAAATCTTGACGTCAGCCCCTGTGCTAATTCCGTCGTAGTTTTTCCCGATAACGTTGATCACCAGTGTTCCATCGCCGGTAATCTCGACAGAATTGCTGTAATTGAGGTATATTCCCACTCCTCCGCCGGGATCGGTTCGGGTAATACTATTTGTCCCGGTCAACCGTATCTTCAACGTACTGGGGATAGTCGTTTTAATACCGTAGTCCGACAGGGTGTCGTTGTCAAGGGTAGCATTGTTCAAAGACAAGGTGTGAGTGGCCGGGTCATAACTTACTGTTCCACTGAAAAGATTATCCTTATTCTCAGACGTGACCTGTACGCCGTCTACCCAGATGTCATAGACTGTAGGTTCCGCTGCCAGTGCTGTGGCAGGCAGGAGTCCAGCTACCATTACAATGCTGAGTAGGATTGCAAATAGTTTTTTCTTCATAACAGTTCCTCCATTTTTAATTTTCAGAACGTACCGTATATACTGTTTCTATTTTAATCATATACGAAGTTCAGCCAAAAATCAACCTATTTTCCTTTCTTCTTTCTTAAATTTTGCGTTATTATTCACAACAAGAATTAAAAATCCGCATTCCCGGTGTTTGCGGAAATGCGGATTTAATTTCTATGAATTTATACGGTTTAGCTATGGTTTAAAACGCATTAGCCCATAGCGCTGCCGCCGCAGGTCGCAAACGGAATCATCGTCTTGCCGGCAAAATCAGAACTTTCCGCCGCCACCGCCGTGGGTCGTGTCGGAGGACGACGTGTGCGTTGCGGAGCCGCCGGAAGAATCGTTGTCCTTCGGCTTTGCCGTACGGTTCACGTGCGAGTAGAGGAACACGTCGTTTGCATACGCCACGTTCATGCTGCCGGGGCGCACATAATCCGACGCTGCCGCCTTACGGCGCACGGTTTTGAGCTGCCCGCGCATAAAGCCCGTCACAACAAGCGCCGCGACGAGGCCGATAGCAAGCGAAACCAAAATCGCCGGGCCCCACGGGAAATTCCCCACGGTGCTCTCCTCGTATGCCTCACCTTCCTCGTAGTAACCGCTCTGCACGCCCGAGATGTAGTTGTCGCACATATCGGCATACGTTGAAAACGCGTCATAATAGTAGCCGCCGCTGAGGTCGCTTAAAAACGCATCCTCCATATTGCCGCGCCGCGCATCCGTAATGGCCGTAATGGCGCTGCCCGTCGTCGTTATGTACCAGTCGCGCTCTTCCATGCTGATGAGCAGCAGAACGCCGTCCGGGTTATACTTATACGAATTATAATCGTAAAAATCGTCCGCATATTCACGCGGTGTCTTGTCGCCGATGGAGTCTTCCGTCACAACGGCAACGTCCACGCTCAGCCGGTCGCTGATCTCATCAAGCTTCGCGAGCAGATTACTTTCTTCCTCGCCCGTCAAAAGGTCCGCGTTGTCGATCAGGTGCGGCGTGTAGTCCTCCGCCGTATCGGCAAACGCCGGAACAGACACAACGACACATAAAAGAACGGCGAAAAATACCGATAAAAGCTTTTTATTCATTCTCCGCACCCCCTTAGAACAGCCAGAACAGGAAATAGGCAATCAGCGCAATCACGCCGAAGCCTGCCGTAAGCCCGCCAAGCCACTTAAAGTACAGCCCGTTATCCACCGGCAGGTCGCCGACGAATTTGCCGGTCTGCCCGTTCATCGCAAAGAGGTACTTTTTGCCCTTCCATGTCGTGTTCAAAAGCCACACGGGGTAAAGCGCGTACTTTGCCCTGCCGTTGTGCAGACGAATGGAGGAATTCTCCGTCGTGACGGAATGATATCCCTTCACCGTGGAAGCGAATGCGTCTTCCGTGGAGCGCTTGATGCGCTCGTTGGCGCGATCGATGCTCTGCTCGGCCGTCACATCGTACTTGTCCGCAAGGTAGCCCGCGAGATACGCCGTTTTAAAATCCACCGCGTCCTCAAACTTGAACGGCTCAATGGATTCCATCAAATCATCCGGCATTTTGGAAGAACCGTCCACCGGCACGCGGTCAAAGCCGATATCACCGCTGCGGCCTATCGAGTAGTAGCTCGTTTCCGTGTAATCGTAATCGCTGTCGCTCCAGGTGCGCACACGCGTCGCTTTATAGCGAATATCCGCATCGGCATCGGCATCAAACAACCAAAACGGCACGTAAACGCCCTTGATCTCATCGATATGGTTCTCTTTTTTGAAAATCTTCGGCAGCAGCTTTTTGCCCTTATAATGCCGCTGCAAGGCTTCCTTTGCCGCCTTTTTGTCGATCTTGAACGGGATCACGTAATCGGGCTTCAAAGCGCCGCTCACCTGCCCCATCATCACGACCGGATTGCCGCAGTACGGGCAGGAGGTCGCCGCCGTGTTTTCATCACAGACGATCTCTCCGCCGCAGGAGTTGCACACGTAACTGCGCAGCGTGCTTTCTTCGCCCTGCTCCCACGCGCCGCCGGCCGTGGTCTCCCAGTCCATTTCGTCGGGCTTTGCGTTTTGAACTTCTTCCTCGTGTGCGGTAAACGCTTCGGTGTCAAACTCCGTGTCGCAGTACGGGCACTTTATCTTCTGAATTTTACTGTCAAATTCCACAGCGCCGCCGCAGCAAGGACATTTGTATTCTTTAATTGCCGCCATTTGCTCTCATCTCCTCACAGTTCAACGCAGGTCGCAACCTTTAGGCACGGTCATTTTCATCAAACGGGTCGCCGCACTGCGGGCAGAACTTCGGCGGGTGCGCGGGGTCTTCCGGCTCCCAGCCGCACTTGTCACAGCGGTACTTCGGTAAGCCCTCCGGCTTTTTCGCGCCGCAGTTTGCACAGAAATTACCTTTGTTCACTTTGCCGCAGGAGCAGGTCCAGCCGTCGTTATCCGGTTTCTTTGCCCCGCAGTTCGGGCAGAAATTGCCGTTGACCACCGTGCCGCACGCGCACTTCCAGCTGTCCGCAGCCTGCGCCGCCTGCTGCTGACCCATGCCGTACAGCGCCTGTGCGTTCATGCCGCCCGCATTCATAGCCATATTTACGCCCATAAAGCCGTTCATAGCACCGGCAGAGTTGCCCGCGGCCGTTTTCATCGCGTCCGACTGTGCGCCGACGAGCGTGGCCGCCGCCATAGTCGGGTCGCGCATCATCGCCGTGCGCTGTGCCTGTTTGATCATCTCGGCGTCCTCGTCCGGCAGTGTCACAGAGCCAAGCGCAATGCTGACGACCGTCAAGCCGCGCAGCTCGCCCCATTTCGCGGAAAGCGCCGTATTCATGGCGTCTTCCAGCTCCGTGTTGTGTGCCACAATCTGGTTCGGACGCAAACCGAGGTCGGAAAGCTTGCCGAACGCCGGCTGCAAAGCGCTGATGAACTCGTGTTTCAGCTGGCTGTCCAATTCGTCGCGGGTATACTCCTGCTCCACATTGCCGCACACATTCGTGTAGAACAAAAGCGGGTCCGCAATGCGGTACGAATATACGCCGGAGCAGCGGACGGAAACGTCCACGTCCAGCCCGATCTTGTTATCGACCACACGGAACGGAATGGGGTTCGGCGTGCCGAATTTATTGTCGATGAGTTCCTTCGTATTAAAATAATATACGCGCTGATCTTTGCCGGCGTCGCCGCCATACGTAAAACGCTTGCCAATCTGCGCAAAGGTGTTTTTAATGCCCGCACTGAGAGAGCCGGAGAAAACAGAAGGCTCGCTCGAAGCGTCATAGGTGAATTCGCCCGGCTCCGCGCAAAGCTCCACCACTCTGCCCTGCTCCACAATCATCATGCACTGGCCGTCTGCCACCGCAATGCCGGAGCCGCTCGTGATGATGTTGTCACTGCCGCGCGTATTGGAGGAACGCCCGCTCGTGCGCTTTACACCCTTTGTGACAAGCACCTCTTTCGGCATCGATTCGCAATAGAAAAATTCTTTCCACTGATCCGCCATAACACCGCCCGCGGCGCCGACAGCTGCCTTAATAAGACCCATAAATAATTGCTCCTTTTCAATGGTTTCCGCACGTTATATTCCGCCCGGTGTTTATGCTCTAAGTTTAGCACAGAATTTTGCTGTTTTCAACGAATTTCGACAGCACACTCAACAAATATTTGCGCTTTCCTCTGCATTCAGGGAAGCATCCATGATGGAAACCCATTTTTCAATTTTGAACCTGTGCCCAGAAAACCGGGTGCATATCCGTCTGTGCGGCTCTTTTTTAGTCAAATTTGCTTTGCCTCTTCGCCGAGCGTGAATTCATAGTGCATCTCAAGCGCGGCAAACAGCTTTTGCATCACTTCGTTTGCAATGGCACGGATGTCGAGGCCCGCAATCAGCACCATAACCTCCCGCTGTTTTTCCTCCGGCACGCAATAAATGCGCAGTGTCAGCTGCAAAAAGCGCTCTAACTTGCGTTCCAGCGTAAAATACACGTCGCACGGACGCGCCATATATCCGCGCATAATCGCCGCCGAACCGATGTCCGACTCATAAAAATCGCTCACACTGTACCCGGGCATATACGCGCCGAAAATACGGTGCAGCATCTCGGCCGTCATCCTGTGGATGATTTCCAAATTTTCCGGCAGCGTGTACGCCTCCACGTAAATTTGGCGCAGGTTCTCGTTCAGCTCTGCCAGCGTCAGCTGAATTGCCGTCTCCACCGCGTAGAGCTTTACGGGGTCTGTCTCCCCCTGTGCAATCTGCCCCGCGATAGTAAACTGATTTTGAAACATGAACTCGGTCAGCTCGGTGAGCACACCGGCTTTCGTGCGGTACAAATTATAGAACGTGCCCGCGGAAACATCCGCTTCCGTCAAAATCTGCTTCGGCGGTGTATGCTTAAACCCCTGCTCCAAAAACAGACGCACACAGGTAGAAAGAATTCGCTTGCGCGAGGCCTCCTTTTCGTTGCGGTTTGCCATTTATACCCCTCTTTTCCCTGTTTTAGAATTGATTCTAATACTCCCAAATGAGTATACCACAACAAAAAGAAAAATCAAGTGTCGGTACACGAAAAAAGGGCAGCTCTTCGCCGCCCTTAACGAATATTTGTCTTTACCGCACGGGTTATATGTTCCGTAAGATCGCTTTTTTCAGCGTTTCGGCATTCAGCGGCTTCGAGAGATGCTCCGTCATACCGGCTTTGCGGCTGCGCTCCACATCTTCCGAAAACGCGTCCGCTGTCATCGCGATGATCGGCACCGTTTTCGCATCCGGCCGGTCCAGCGCACGAATGCGCTGCGCCGCTTCAAGGCCGTCCATCACCGGCATCATGATGTCCATTAAAATCACGCCGATCTCGCCCGGCGCGGAGTTTCGGAAGGCCTCCACGGCCTCTTTGCCGTTCCACGCCTGCATCGTTTCGGCACCCATGTCTTCCAGGAAGAATTCCGCAATCTCCATGTTGAGCTCGTTGTCTTCGGCCAGCAGCACCTTCAGCCCGTGCAGAGCCGTTTCGTCCGCCGCGCCATTCGCCGCCGCCTGCGCAGAGGGGTGCTTGTCGATCTCAAACGGCAGCGTCACCGTAAACGCAGAACCTTCGCCGAGCACGCTTTCCACCGTGATGGTGCCGTTCATCTTCTCGATGAGCTCTTTTACGATAGACATGCCGAGACCCGTGCCCTGATACTGTGTGCGGGCGTCCTGCTTTTCCTGTGTAAACGGCTCAAAAAGCTCGTTGTTCACAAAATTCTCACTCATACCGATGCCCGTATCGCGTATCGTAAAGCGGAACGTCGCCGTGCTTTCGTCACAGGCAATCTCCTCCACATGCGTTTCAATCGTTCCGTTTTCTTTATTGTATTTTGCCGCGTTGCTGAACAGATTCAATAAGATCTGCCGCAGATGCAGCGGGCTGCCGATAAGCTTTGCGTGCGCAAACGAAATCTTGCTGTAGGTATACACAATACTCGTTTTTGCCACCTGCGCTTCGTTCAGTGCGCGGACGTTCTTCATCAAATCGTCAAGGTCAAACGGCACATGCTCCGGCTCCATATGGCCGGATTCCAGCTTGCTCATATCCAAAACATCGTTGATGAGCGACAGCAGATGCTCGGAGGAAACATGGATCTTTTCAAGGCAGTCGTCCACGCGCTCATGATCTTCACGATTTTTCTTGATAATCTCCAGCATACCCATCACACCGTTGATCGGCGTGCGGATATCGTGGCTCATGCGGGAAAGGAACTCCGTCTTCGCTTTATTCGCCAGCATCGCTTCGTCCACCTCAGCCCGCAAGCGCTCGTGCTCCTTCTGCTCCTGTGCATGGAACTCCGTGGTGTTTTTCAGCAGCACAAGGCTGTGGATCATCGGCTTTTCCTCACCGCTCTTCGCATCGTATACGCGTGAAGACATCATCAGCGCCGTTTTCTGTATCCAGCGTGTCTCGCTGCCGGATACGCGCTCACAGTATTCCACCGTCACCTGTTTTTCTCCGCTCGCATAGCGTTCCAAAAGCTTTTCGGCCGTGTCGATCAACCGGTAGCTGCCCATCGTTTCGGGCAAAATCAGCATAGAATGACGGTGGCAATATTCGCCGTACGGACACGGTGTTTTCAAGTCCTCAATAAAGATGTCTGCGCCGCGTTCACGACGGAAATCGCGCTCCACCAGATCATCCGTCAGATTCACGGAGTATACCGCGTCCGCAGTCTCCAGCATCGCATCCACGTAACTGTCGTTTTCCAAAATAGACTGCTTCAGCTGCTCGTAATACTGCGTCAGTTGCTGCTTGGCGTCCGTCTCCGGCTGCACACTGTCGATCGTCTCAAACGCCAGCAAGAAATGGTGCAGCGTGCCGTCCGGGTCTGCATCCACAAAAATCGCCGTCAGTCGCCCGTAGTCGGCACTGTTCGCGCCGAAAATCTTGTGCTGCAATTCCACCACGCGGTTCTTTTCGGAAAGCGCCTCGCACAGCGCCGTCAGCTGTAATCTGCTGCGCACCGCCTTGCGGTCTTCCCGTGCCACGCGTTCTTCTGCAATCTGCTCCACCGCGCCGGAATAACTGCCGTCCGCCGCAAGGAAAAACGCCTCGCTTGCACGAATTACCCGGTAAGCGTCCTGCCTTGCGTCGCAGTACAGGCAATCGGAAAAGTTGCTGCCGTATTTTTTCATGCTTTTCAGCAGCCTGCGATCCAGCTTCTTTTCGGCCAATGCTTCCTCGCGCTTCACGTGGTTTTTGTTGATATACATGTTTTTGTCTGCGAAGATATACAAATCGCGCATTGTGCAGTTTTCGTTCTCGTCGGAGACCGAAATGCCAACCGCGTAGCTCACCGGAAAATCGGGGTTCGCCGCATTGTACGTGTCCACACGGTCGCGGATGAGCTGTAAGCACCGCTGCATTTCTTCCTTGTCCGCGCCGTCCATAATGGCGATGAATTCGTCGCCGCCCGCGCGACCCACAAAGTAATGCGCCGGCACCGCCTCGCGCACCAGTTCCGCAAAAATGCGGATGTACGCGTCGCCCTTTTCGTGGCCCATGCTGTTGTTGATGCGTCTCAAATTGTTGAGGTCAAAGCTGCAAACACCCACGGGCATCGTGATCATCTCCGGCGCGCTCAATAGCTCCTCACATTTATTTTTGTTCGGCAGCCCCGTCGCTTCGTCCATGTACACCTTTTTCTGCAAAGCGTGGTTCATGGCGGCGTAGTGCAGCGCCTTGATAAACTCATAACCGATCAGCATCATCAAAACTACGATATCCGCCGTGATGTACCGCTCCAAAACCGCCAAAGAGGACGCGCGCTTTTGCGAATAGGTTTCCGCAAGGCACGTCGCTTCATCGCAAATGTCGAAAAACTTTTCGCTTTTGTCGATGATGTCGGTTTTCTCAAAACCCTTTTCGCGCACAAGATAAATCTCCTGCTTCAGGCTTTCAAAGCAAGAAGCCAACTCTTCCATTTTCGTCTGAAAACTCTTGTCGCCCAATCGCACAAGGGTAAGCTCGTCATCGCCGAAGCGCAGACCGTTGATAAACGATTCCACGCTCTCCATCATCCCGTTCTCCGCTTGACCCGCAATCTCCATTTTGACAAGGCGTTGCGTTTCGCCGCGCACAAGGCCCGCATAGTTCACCACGCGCGCCGTGCCCTGAATGCCCGAGACCAGCACCATCATCCAAACGATCAGCGCCGCCAAAACCACGGCCAGCACGCCGATGGCCGCCTGCACGGCATTCGATATTTTCTTGTTTTCCCTCATATTCTTCACCGTTTCGAATCGTTTGGAGTTATACATTGCCGGACCCTTTCCCAAAATCTTATGGTTCATTATAGCACATTCATGTTCCGTCTTCAACACAAAAAAAGGCCCGACCTTTGTGCACCAAACTGCCAAAGGTCGGACTGCTGTTTACTTTACGCGCCGCACCGGTCAATCTCCTCCACAAGCGTTTGAATGCTTTTGTACCATATACACATGCTCACCGCTTCCTTTCTGCTTCCCGTTCAGTATACCGCAGAAAAGCGCACTCCGCTTGATTTTACTTGCGGATACACGAAGCCGGCGTGTTTTTCATTCACGTTTCGCCAAAACAGAGCGCCAAACACAAGCCATAGCGTAAAAATTTTCAGACGATTACAAAAGTAAAAGCCCCTCTGCCGCGCTTTTCACCATTTCGGCATACTCCTTTTTCACGTTTTCCGGCTCCGTGATTCGGATTTTCCCACCGTAGCCGAACACCCAGCGGTAAAAGACAGGGCTTGCCGCCGTCTCCGTTTCCACGGTAAACGCGTCGTCGCCAAAGGCCTTTGTTTCCACATCCTCGCCGAATGCGTCCACCACCGCATTCATCATCGCGTTGTCACACAAAAGCGTCACGCGCTCACGGCGGCTGTCATACATGCTTGTCATCGTGCGGATATGCCGCATCAACTCCTCTTTTTTGGGCCGCGGCTCCGCGTCTTCATCTAAAATCTCCGGGCAACGGTCAATGCGGTCCACGCGGAAGCTCACAAGCTTTTCGTGCTTGTCGGAATACCCCACAACGTAATATTCATCTGTATTCCAAACAAGCTTATATGGGCTGAAAACATACGGCTTCCCGTCGTTTTTCAGCACACGGTTCTTGCCCGGACCGTAATGAAAATAGTAAAACGCAATTTTCTTCCGCTTCGCAATAGCCGCGTTGATTGTGTCCGCAATGTAGTAAATGCTCTCGTTGCAGGATTTCCCGTTGTTCGCGCAAAATCCCTCCTGCAAAACCTCGGCCTCATAAACGCTCGTCAGCCGGCAAAGCTTTTCAATCAGCTCCTCGCTTTTCTTTTCGGTGATGAATCCCGCAGATTCCACCGCGTCCGCAAGCAGCTTCAATTCCGGCATCTCAAATAAGCGGCTCGCAAGGTAATAGCGGTTCTGCGTCGTCTTGTGCGTGTAAATATCAAAGCCGCAGTCCGCAAGCTGCTTGATGTTCTTGCCGACGGTCGTGCGGTGCACCGTAACGCCGCATTCCTTTTGGAGCTTATCCATAATGTTTTTTGTAGAAAGCTCGTGGTTTTCGTCGCTGTATGTGTTCAGAATTTTCAAAAGCGAGATCGTCCGCAGCTCGGCGTTGTCCTCCGCCTTCGGTGTCTTATTCGTCTTTGCCATAAAGCAGCACTCCTTTGCGCTCGTTCTGCGTTTATTATAGCGGACGAACCCCCACCACGCAAGTCCGGTAGCAAACAGGTGTCGTTTTTTTGCTCACTGCGTCTTCCTTGCCCTAAACCGAATTCTTACATAATCAATAACCCACTGCTCGTCTTTGTAAAGCTTCCCCCGCACGCGCTCCACCGCTTCGCGGATGATCTCTTCCCGCACGTCATGCGTCATGCCCTCAAACGGCTTTTTGTCGAACATGCGTATCCAGTCCGCCGCGCCGTCTTCGCCGTTCTGCACCGTCGGACGGTCAAAAAGCGTCGCAAATTCCACCTTAAAACCTGCTTTTTCCAGCATCGGTGCATATTGCCCGATCGTCGGAAAATAAAACACGCGCGGATATTTTAGCCTCCGTTCCGCAAAAACCGCCTCCAGCGCGCTGTGCACCGTCTCCGCGCAACCATACCCGCCGAATTCACACACAAGCTCGCCGCCCGGTTTTAAATTGCGGTAGAGATTACACAGCATCGCCTGCTGTTTTTCACCGTCCAGCCAGTGGAACACCGCATTTGAAAAAATCACGTCCGCCTTCTCAATTAAAACAAAATCAAGCGCATTGCCCTTTTGAAATGTTACGTCCGGGTGATTTCTCCGCGCTAAGCGCAGCATGTCTTCGGAGTCATCTACGCCCAGAACACGGAATCCCTTTTCCAAAAGCTTTTCCGTCAGCGTGCCGTTACCGCACCCAAGGTCAACCACAAAGCTCCCCTGCGGCTTCGTGATAAGCTCTGTCACCGCTTCGCCGTAAGACGGCACAAACGAAAAATTCTGCTGATACTCCTTCGCGTTCCATGCAATGTTCGGCATGTATATCCCTCACTTTTCCGCTAAAATGCGTTCAATCTCATCTAATGTGTCGGCAAAATAAATGCCCTCCTGCCGCTCCTTGGTTGAAAGCCCCATCTCGATCATATGGCCTAAAAGCGCCTTCAGCCCGTCGTAATATCCATTCAGATTATAAAGAATGCACGGCGCGTCTAAATGCTTCAGCGATACCTTCGACATCACTTCCGCAATTTCCTCCAGCGTGCCCGTGCCGCCTGGGAACGCGATAAACGCGTCGCCGAGCTCAATCATTTTCGTCTTTCTGTCCGTCATGTCCTTTGTCACAATAAGCTCCGTCAGCCCGTCGTGCTGCAGCTCGGAGTCCACAAAAAACTGCGGCTCCACGCCGGTCACTTTGCCGCCTGCGCGCAGCACACTTTCAGCAAGCGCGCCCATCAGGCCGTTTTTCG
>ENA-OZBR01000640-OZBR01000640.1-human-gut-metagenome-genome-assembly--contig:-NODE-640-length-15592-cov-4.489670_pt1 | contig 15592 bp, 10 predicted proteins | sample MGYA00243981_ERZ653524 | MGnify/ENA primary metagenome ERZ653524 (study PRJEB26926, sample SAMN06165084) | human gut metagenome | biome: ENVO:00009003; feature: ENVO:2100002; material: ENVO:00002003...
ATCTAGTACGGTCTCGTGGGCTCGGAGATGTGTATAAGAGACAGGGCGATAACAATCCCTTTCCCATCAGGCGTACGATAAATACCCGACTTGGATTTCTCGGGAGTGAGCAGCCAGTCAAAGTCGGTCTGATCAGAAAGCAAAGCATTCCATACCGGCAGCTGACTGATCTTTTGCTGTAATTGTTTTACGACTGCTTCCTGTTGCTGAGGTCCTTCACCCAAAGCATTCGCGTCTACTAATTCCGGTTTTTCTCCGGCATACGTTACTTGTGGATTGACCAGCAATACTTCGTCCCCACTTGCTCCGTCGGAAGTCGGATCAACAAACAACTCCAACAAACCTCCTTTCTCCAGATTGACATCTACGGTCTTAAATCCGTCTGACGACTGGAGTAATCCGCTGTTATAGATCTCTTTCCCATCCAGTTTCAATTGGAAAATGACAGATCCTTTACCTATTTGATTGTCTGATTCCACAAGTCCTTTGAATTGTTTGGTATCTTGTTCTTGTGCGAACAAAAGCTTACAGCCGTCCACCAAAGGCTGGACTACAAGCGAAGGATCATTCGGTTTTACAGAAGAAGCTGTTACACCTACTTGGGCTGTAAAGTGAATCCCTTTCCCATCCAGTTTGATCTTGGCGATACTTTTAGCCTGCAATCCTAAAACATCAGTGCGTGTTTGTCCGTTAACGACTGCCGGTTCTCCTACAACCGTTTTTCCATTTACCACGCTTCCATATTCCTGCCAGATCTTTGATAAGTCCAGATCATTTAATCGGATGCTCTGCTGGCTGTATGCTTGCAAACAGAAAGCCAGTGCTCCTGCTATTATTAATTTCCCCCTCATTTCCTATTTCTTCTTTTTATTATCTAAATTATTAGGCTTTATAAGATGAATAGACCAAAGCCTGCTAACTTTATTTCATGCCGTTCATGAATAGAGATAATACGAGTCTTCTATTTTTCATGATCTTCGATTTTATGAATCGGTTCACAAATCGTGAATTCCATATTGAAACAAAATGCAAAAATAGGAGTTATTTCCCTTTGTGTTTATAACAAAACCGTGGAATAGCAACACAATTTCGATATTTATTGCTCAATATGTACCGAATGGATACCGGCTCCTTGCAATGTTATAGTCTTTTCCTGACCGGAAACGGCTTGCATACATTGTAGCTGATCATCTCCGGTTGTCTGAACCTGAATGTCCCAACCGGAGGAAGTTGGCTGTATGGATAGAATATCTGTTGTATTGGCTTCAGGACGTACGGCCAGGCCGACTGCACAATGAATATTCTCTACATGATAACGGCGGACCGGAACCATAAACTTCTTATCACCATAGCAGAATTCTGCTTTCACCTCGTCTGAATCGCTTTTCCAGTCTGTATTCAGAAGAAGAAGGGTACGGCGATTTCCTTCATTCCATACCGTAAAACCGACATGCGGAGAAGCAGCGATCCAACCTTTTTCGGGCTCTTCCTGGATAGATGAGGCGGCTAAGGTGTGCATGGTCTCTTCGTATGCGGAAACCAACGAGGAGGCTATGGGATAATCCGGAGTGGCAAAGTAGATAATCCAGCCATTCCCGTATGGAATTTCATGTTTGCCTGTCATCGACCGATAGTCTTCTCCCAACATTTCCCGGATGATCTGATCGTTTTCAGGGAATCGGGTGGGTTGGTCCGGTTGCAGTTCGGCATTCAGATGAGCGGCCGACAGCAGCAAGGTTCCTCCGTCGAAGACATACTTTTGGATTCTTCGGAAATCATTCTTGTCGTAGGTATTCCAGCCTAAAAATAGCATGAGCTTGTAACGGTTCATGACATCCTGTGGAGCTTCAACCGGCAGCAAATCAACCGGTCCGTAAGGTGTTGAGGTAAACCATCCGTCCGGTCCGCAGGCATTGACTGTATTCTCCGGGAAGAATACCCGCAGCAAGTCAAAGCTTTCACAGGCCTGGTTGAATTTCCATTTGTCTCCGTCTTGCGACCAGACAGATCCGCGGACAAACGACTTCCAGGCATCATTCCGTCCTTGGATAACGGCTATACGGCTTTGTAGATCGCCCCGACGTGTATGCGTCTCAATGTAATCGAGGATCTGATGTTGGGCGAACAGATGGGCTTTGCCGGATTCCGAATACCGGTCGTTGGCATATTCATCAGTCCACAAGGCTTCTTCGGTATTGATATGGGATGAACCATGCATATAGGCAACGGCCAGCGACATATAATGGCGCAACGCATGCTTCGGATCGGTAAACGGGAAAGATCCCCATTGCATGGCGTGTAATGAACCGTACAGCGGACGGTTGTATGCCCGGGATGCTCCTCGAAGAGAAGACAGGATGATTTCTTCCGGTCCATACATTTGTTCGGCTCCCAGCCATTCGTATCCAGCCTGATAGAAGTAACGGAACAGAGACGACGGACCGGTGTGACGTGTACTTTCTCCTTTTGAATACCGCAGGTTGGCAACGAACTGACGGGCTCCGTCGGCCATATCGGTTATGCCTTGCGGATCGTAATGGATAAAGGTGCCATGGTCGGTATAGATCGGACGGTGTTTGGCAAAGATGCCACCATAAGGACGGGTGCGGGCGGCCATATCCGAGAACAAACCCTGGTATTTGAAATGCTGCCAGTAGTAATACCCACCGTCGTTCTCGTGTGCCTGCTTCCCTTTGAACTGGGGTGAAGCCAACGTCTCTAACGACGGATTGATACGGCTTCCGGCCAATGTCCGGCCTTCTACTTGCCAGGCATACGGTATCTTCAGCTGACTGAGTAATTGGGTATAATGACGGATGATTTCCGGATCGGCTATCCGGAATCCGCTCCATTGATAAGACGGACGGAACTGGTACCAGTTTCCGACACGCTGACTGATATACCATTTGAAGAAGTAGTCGTAAGGCACGTACTGTTTGTCGATATAAATCTCATCTCCCGATGAAAGATAGATGGATTCGGTTGCCTTGTCGATCACTTGCCGGACTTGTATCTCTTCTTTCCGGTTTCCGTCATCGAAACATAATGAGATGGGTTGTCCGACTGCTTCGGCACGGAACTCAACGACATGCAGCCCTTCTTCTTCGAAGACATACGTCTGTTCTTTCGGGCTGGCAGCTCCGCTGGCTTGTACGTGCAAGGAGACCTGAGGACGGTTGGTTTCGACCAATACTCCAAACGCAGTCTGCTTGGTTACGTATTTGGGGACGGAGATGACTTCGTAGTCGCGGGCATATTCTTCGATTACTTCCAGCCGTTGCAAGGCATACGGATAGGCTGCCCGATGAGGTTCTTTGAGTAAAGAGAGCTTCAGGTCTCCGTTTCCTTGCAGGGAGTCGGGTAAGGGAATATAGAAGTCGGCTACGTTGGAAGCCCGGTCGAACATATTTCCCTGGAAGATCGTCTTTCCGTTGAACTCCAGTTTCCACATCGGCCAGCTACGAGTGGCCAGGTTCACTCCCACCCAGTAATTGAAGTCGTCGGCTTTCTGGGCAAATTGGGTGAATGGGATGGAACAGACCTGTTTCTTCCCCTGTGTCAGCCGGGGAGCTTCTACCCAACAGGCTCCGCTGAAGTGAGTGCCACCGATACGGATCAGCGCACAGGCAACAGGGCGATTCAACTGAAAAGTACTCGAAACGGCCTGTTGTTTGCCGGTTCCCTCCGGAATAGGCATGTACAGAACCGAATCCGGCTGGTCATAAATATCGTCTGCCGCCCGTCCGGCTTTCGGATAAAACAATTCGATTTCCAGACCAAAGTCACCGTCCGGAGAAACCGTCAGGTCTTGTTTCTTGACGACCGGAATGGTTACCGTCAGTTCTCCCGGTTTCAATAGCGAGCCACTGATCCGATAATAGGCATGTCGTTCAAACGGATCATTATCTCCTTTAAAATACAACGAATACCGGTCTTTCTTCCGAATGATTGAATCCAGGTTATCGTCTATGTAGAATTCCGATCTTCTGAACATTTCTTCTCCTCTGCTTTCGAAGGGAGTCGGCATCTGGATACCGCCTACAACACGCAGAAACTTCCGGGTCGGAATCGAACCTTGTCCGATCTGTACGGTTTGCGTAATTCTCTGGTCCGGTTGAAGCAGATACGCTTCCTGTCCTTTTTCGGGGGTAAAGACAACGGTCCGGATTTCTTTCCAGGAGGTATCAGCCTTGACTGCGAATGAAGAGAAAAAGCTAAGACTGAAGAAAAGGATGAATATGTTTTTCATACCTATTAAACGATTGATAAAGTTGTGCTTATTCATTTTTATGGATTAAATCTTGCGGATAAAGATAATGTTTTTTGGGAAATAGGTAAAGTGTTTATGTAAACAACTTAAAAACTAATAGTTTCCCAAGGTAAATTATCTTCTTCTCCGTTAATTTTTATTTGATTCACCAATGTGAATTAATTAATTCACAAATATGATTTGATTAATTTACCAATATGAATTGATTGCATCACATTGGTGAATCAAATAATATATAACTGTTTTTTCAAGAGTTGCATATGAGGTTTATATTAATTTCCAACTGTTTTTCAATAGATTAGATTCTTGTATATTTATTTGCAAATCATGAGTGTATAGGCTTATTTTTGTCTCAAAACAAAAAATAAGCGAATATGAAAACACAGAAAATGAATGTAAGAAACTATTGGAATCAGTGGTCTGCATGGATCAGAAAAATATGTTTTGGCGAGATGGATAAAGCGGTAAAACAGAAGACTCCTCTACCGTCCGGTCGAAATGAAAATCCAGATGAAGTATTATTCTCGTTGGAAACTTTTCTGACTGAAAATTATGAGTTCCGTTATAATCAGTTGAAAGACTGTACTGAATTTCGCAAACGGAATACGCACGATGATTTTATCCGTATCGACCAACGGGGAATGAATACCTTGTGCTTGGAAGCCAAGAAACAAGGGATCAACTGTTGGGATCGGGATGTCAGCCGTTTTGTCTATTCCTTTCAAATTCCCTCCTATCACCCGTTTCTGGATTATATGAAACATTTACCCCAATGGGATGGTCAGGACAGAGTAACCGGTCTGGCAAAAAGGATTTCGAACGATATGCTTTGGATACAAGGTTTCCGATTATGGATGTTGGGAATGGCGGCACAATGGACAGGGAAAGAAATGATACATGCCAACGCGCTGGTTCCCTTATTAATCAGCCGCCAACAAGGATTACAAAAGTCCACCTTCTGTAAACTTTTGGTACCAAACGAACTACAGGCTTATTATACCGACAGCTTTGATTTGGCTTCACCGGCAGCAGCCGAACAAAAGCTGGCACTGTTTGGATTAATCAACTTGGATGAATTCGACAAAATATCGGAGAAAAAGATGCCACTGCTGAAGAACCTATTACAGATGTCACGCTTGAACATCCGTAAATCACATCAGTCAAACTTTTCTTCATTGCCGCGCGTGGCTTCCTTCATCGGGACTTCCAATCAGAAAGAACTGCTGACGGATCCAACCGGAAGCCGCCGTTTCCTGTGCATAGAAGTAAATGAAGAAATAGACTCATCTCCCATTGATCATGCCCAGCTATATGCCCAGTTGAAAACGCAGCTGGACCAAGGCGAACGATATTGGATGAACAAGGAGGAAGAAGCTGCCTGGAAAAAAGTCAACCAATCCTTTTATCGGATCTCTGCCGAAGAAGATGTCTTCAACCGCTATTATCACAAACCTCTTCCCGGCGAATCCATCGAGACCTATTCCGCAGCAGAAATTTATCGTCGACTGAAACAGAAAAGTCCGGAGTCCATGCGCAACGTATCCGTCCAACGTCTGGCACAAACCCTATCGGCCATCGGTATAGAACGCATCCATACCCGTTATGGCAATTTATATCGGGTGGTTTCACACCCTTCACAGTAATTTATTGAATATTATTTATATAGGGGAGTGTGTGAACCCCTGTTTGGAATTTTGAATATGGGGAAAAGGGAGGTTTTAGGAGATAATATATATATCATCTTGCCATATTGAGAAGCCATATTTACGTGTTCACCCGCTTCACCGTCGATAAAACCGAAGGAGAAAATGACGGCGTGTAAACCCTACCCTATAATAATTCCGGCTTCCCCGAAGTCTGGTTATTTTATCAGCCGCTTCCGGGAAGCCGGAGTTTTTGTTTTTGGGAGGGTTGATGAAAGAACAGAAATTCATCTGACACAATTTTACAAATGCATATTTAAAGCCAAACACATAAAGACATGAACAGCAGGAACCAATACTCATGGAAAGCGAAGCCGGAACGCCCGTGACAATACGGTTTTGATTTATATTTGATTATAGGGAACTCACAGGTATCCGTTAGTTCTCCATGAAATTTTCAGAAAATATCCTATTTTATGTAATCAAAGAATTACCGTTCTCGCTGTTGACGGTATTATATGATGTTTGGTTAAATTAAAAACGTAAAGTATGGAGAGAAAAAAAGGAAAACAACAAAGAAAAGAGAAGAAGTTAAGCTTTTTCAACCTTATTGAACAAAGAATCTTGTATTTCGAAAGGCTGAACAAGAAGAAGACGGCGAGTAATTACATTTGCGCCTTTAAGCATTTCAAACGGTTCAGGGGGGATCAGGACATCGCTATCGAAGATCTGACTGTCGGACAGATGAAGGATTTCCAATCATATTTAATCGGCGAGGGACTGAGGATGAATACCATTTCGCTGTACAACAGGGAACTCCGGGCCGTTTACAATTATGCGTTAGACGAGGAGATCATACAGATGGACAAGCGTCCTTTCCGCAAATCGTTCACCGGGCAGGAAAAAACTCGCAAGCGAGCCGTTGACGGCGGGGTTGTCAAACGTCTGGCGATTCTCTCCCTTATTGACAAGGAGATGCTCGGATTTGCCCGAGACCTGTTTTTGTTCAGTATCTATATGCAGGGAATGCCCTTTATTGACATGGCTTATCTCAAAAAGGAACAAGTAAGGAACGGATGTATCACTTACCAGCGCAGGAAAACCAATCGTCAGTTGAGGGTCAAGATACACCCGCAGGCGCAGATTATCATAGATCGGTACATGGTATCCGATCCGGGCTGCCCCTATTTGTTCCCTATCCTGTATGATCCGGAAAAAAAGACAGAACGGGAGTATTCGAGTGCCTTGCGTGTCTATAACAAGCGTCTGGACAGCCTTTCCTCCTTGTTGGAACTGGACGAGCCGTTAACATCGTACGTGGCCCGCCATACTTGGGCCTCGCTTGCCCGACAATGCGGGACAAGTGATACGGTAATCAGCGAGGCGATGGGGCATAGTCACGTAGGGGTGACAACTATCTACCTAGCCTCGTTGGATATCGGTATGGTTGCCATGGCCAATCAACGGGTGATAACCTCGCTGTTCAGAAAGCGTATCCCCTGATGGGAAGCCATGAAAATTGGATATTTGAGGATTTCTGATTTGAGTAATTCGTTGGGAAATTATATTTTTGTCTCGAATAAAAGTTCTTCCTCTTACAAAGAGGGGGAACGTTTTATAAAGATCTTTTATTTCGACCGCAAAAGTAGATATAATTGAAATTTAGGCGGCAACAAAAGTGGTCCTTAAAACTACAAAAATAGACCATGATAAGATGAGTTGTAGTGATGGATGTGAAGACACATGAAAATCTTGTCCCTCTACATATAATAAAGAGACAATACTATAGTGTATAGGCTATAAAAAGGTTTACTTCTTGTGTTCCAAGCGCAGCTCTGTCGGTGATTTGCCAAAACGTTTCCGACAAAACGTGGTCATATAGTTGGCCGTAAATTTATATTTTTCAGCGAGTTCTGCTATGGATATATTGGTCATCAAAATGTCCCTGATTAATTTTTGTTCTTTTTTACGAATTAGCCATTGGCGAGCCGATATACCGAAAGTCTCCCGGAATTTTCGTTTGAATGCACTAGGAGACATATTTAACCTGTCAATCAATTCCTGAGCGGTTTCTACCTGTGGATATATTTGTAATACATTTTCCTTGAAATCATTATCCGTGCCCAGGATTGGCGCGAAGAATCTAGCCAAATCCTCTTTCTGATAAAATCCGCGCAATTCAATAAATAACATCTCTTTTTTGATGCGCTGATAATGAATGCATGACATTCCTGTTCGCATGATCTCCCGTGTCACTTCAAGTTCCTTGAATAACAATTCATGGATGGGAAGTAAGGTAATACCGTATTTTTCTTGTTGGAAACCTAGCGGGATATATTTTTGTAACTGTCCAATGGAGAAACGATTGCATAAGGACATATCACTAGTGAACGAACAAAGCATCAGGGAGATATCCGTAATCGCTCTTCCATGAAAATTGTCACCGGCAGCTATGAGAAACATCTGTTTTTCACCCACCCGTTGGCATACAGATCCGGCAGTCGATATATCCATCTCCCCGGAAAGAATAAATCCAAGCGTGGAACGTTCCACTTCTTCCCGTATCAGATATTCGCCGCCCTTTACCTCTATAGGCTCCAAGATGGATCGTTCATCAGAAATATAATTTTCACAGACAAAGTGCTCTTTTGTATACTTCAGATCATTGGATATGTTCCGTCTCGATTTCATTGTTTTTCTTTAATTATAATTATTGACTAAAAAATAGAACATGGATCACTTTTTTATCATTGGAACTGATGAGCGTATTGTTATAATACGCTATATATCAATAATAAAGTTCGTTTTTCAACAAAAGTTCCTCCTCTTTGTAAGAGGAAAAATTACAAGCTCTCACGTTCGTATTCCTCCTCTTTGTAAGAGGAAGAACTTTTAAATTTTTGTGTGTATGGCTAGAAGGAAGGCTCAGAAAGGGTAACTGGAAACAGAGAAGTATGCACAGATACGGCGGGAGGCCGCATTTCGTAAGGACGAAGAAGCGTTGTTCTGTATGCCACTGCCGATATGTCAGTCGCCTGATAGCGAAAGAGTGTCATGTGCCGGAAGGCGGACAAAAAACAAATAATAAATGATGAGATATAAGGTTTTATTATTTTTTCTATTGTTTTTGTGGGTTGCGCAAACAGCCAAGTCGCAAGACGTGGCATTGAAGACCAATACCTTGATGTGGGCGACCACTACGCCGAATCTAGGATTGGAAGTAGCTCTTAGCCAGAGATATACGCTGGAACTGTCCGGCTCCTACAATCCTTGGACATTCAAGGATGACAAGAAGATGCGTTTCTGGCTGGTACAACCTGAGTTGAAATATTGGTTCTGCGAGAAGTCCGAGGGGCACTTTGTCGGTATGCACTTGCATGGGGCGCAGTATTTCGGGGGATTCAAGAAGAAACGCTACGATGGCTATCTGGCCGGAGGAGGTTTCACTTACGGGTACGACTGGATTCTCTCGCCGCATTGGAACCTGGAGGCCGCCATCGGTATCGGCTATGCCCGCCTGTGGTATGAGGAGAGCCCCCGCGTCTATTGCGAAAAGTGCGGAGAAGACAAACATAAGAACTATTTCGGGCCTACCAAAGCTGCCCTGTCATTGATTTATATATTCTAACGGTATGAGATTTCATTCACATAAATTGTTGGTCGCTCTTTTTTCCTTGGAGATATTCGGGAGTTGCTCGCCGGTCAAGACACCCGTTGGTGTCTCCGTGTCTCCGAGGTTGGGTGAGGTGATGCTTGATCCCTCAAGCAAGGGAACGGTGAAAATGAAGTTTCAGGTGCCGGTGGATTATTTGTCGAAAAGGGGACGTTTGCTTATTACGCCCCGTTTGGTGGCACCCGATGGCGAGGTGGCGGATATGTATGAGCCGGTAGCCGTTGACGCGCCGGTTTATGCGAAGAAAATATATAGGAAAAAGGTGCTGGAAGGGTATGTTGACTCCCTGCCCGGGCAGGTTGTCCGTGCCGACCGTTGGTCTGAGTTGATGGAGATACCTTACGAGACGCAGGTCGCGGTTCCTGAAGGCTGGGATGATGCCTATATAGACGCGTTGGTCTCCGTCGAGGGATGTGCGTCATGCGGAATTATAGATACCTTGTTTGTGGCTAAGCTTCGGCAATCGGAGCCTGTGGATACCTTCTCGCTCCAATGGATCCGCCCCACGCTGGCGAAGCGCCCGAAAGTGATGGAGGAAAAAGGGATCGCCGTCTTGCAGTTTACCATCAATCGTTCGGACATAGACGGATCGCTGGGTGACAACCGGGCGGAACTGGAGAAAATGGCGAAGACGTTACGCCCGATTTTGGAAGATTCGTTGGCGAGCGTACACTCCATACACATCATCGGGATGGCATCTGCCGATGGCCCGTTCGGGTTCAACACGAACCTTGCGTACCAACGGGCGGTGGCCGCCGGTCGCTGGCTGCAAGACAGGATGGCGATAGCCCCGGAGATGAAGGAGCGTATCCTTGCCGATGTCCGTCCCGAAGGTTGGGAGCCGGTGTTGGAAGCCATGCGGCAAGCCGGTGACCCGGATGCAGCCGATGTGGAGGCTATCCTGGAGCGTTATCCCGCCGACGGCAACAACGATGATGTGCAGGAGCGCGAGATCCGTCGTCTGTCCTGCTGGGAACGTATCCGCACGAACTATCTGCAACGCGACCGCAAGGTGGAGTACCGTTACACCTACACGCTGAAGAGTTTCACTTCCGACGAGGAACTGTTGCGGATGTATGCCACCCGGCCGGACGCGTTCAGCGAGGAGGAGTTTTTTCGCGTGGCGGAACTGATGCCTTCGTTGGCCGAAAAGATCGAGGCGTACCGTAAGTTGCTTGCTTATTATCAGGCTTCGGAGGTCGGGAAGAACAACTTGGCCGTGCTCGAGCATGAATGGCAGATGACGAACAGCCGGAAAGGATGCGTAAAATGATGGAAAGAAAACATTTGCATGGAATAACCCTGTTGGGTGGATTGGCTATGGTGCTGCTGTGCGGCTGCATCCGCGACGAGCTGGAGCCTTGTCCGCCGTTGCGGCTCTCGCTGGAGGTGGCGGATAAGAATTATGTCAACAGCGCGGCGGCGGCTCGCCTGGGTTACGAGGAGGAGCGTCCGGAGGATCTTCCCTTCAGGGAGTATGTGTCGGACTTGGCCTATCGGGTGAGCGATTTGGAGACGGGCCGTGTCGTGGCCGAGCGCACGCTGTCACCCGTGGAAGGCGACGCGGGAAGCGTGGAGGTGCCCCTACCGGCCGACCTTCCCTACGGCTCTTACGTGCTGACAGCCTGGGGCAACCTGGGCGATACCGCGGCTTTCGACAGCGATCTCGCTTCGCTGGGGCTGCATCCCGGCGGCGCGGAGGGTAGCGACGCCTATTTCACCCGCGATACGCTGGTATATGCCTTGGATAGCGAGCGTTTCTCGTGCGGCATGAGGCGCTTGAAGGGCAAGCTGATCCTGGCTACCGAGAGGATGCCCGAGGCGTATGCCTTCAGCGAGTGGAAGGTCTCGGATATCATGAGCCGTTTCAGTGCCGAGGGGGGCTATCGCGAGCCGACGACGTTGGCCTTCGACCGCAGCTGGGAGCGCGAGGAGCCGGCCATGGTGGCGAAGAGCCTGTTGGCACCCTCCCGGAAGCGGGGCGCGTCGCAGGTTGATCTGCGTTACCACGTGGGCGACAGGCCCTCGGAGGGCGGCAACTGGATCGCCCCGGAATCGGTCTGCGTGACGATGAGCCGCAACGAGCTGACCATCTTGCGCTACGAGTACGACCCCTGCTGCTGCCGTTTCAAGATCTTCATCTTGATAAACGACAACTGGGAGACCCTGCATATCATGGATGTGGAATAACGTTATTTATAGATAAAACCGAAGTTTAACATTTAAAAGAAGAAGAAAATGAAAAAGAATTATTTCTTTGGCGCGACCGCTTTGTGCGGTCTGTTAACGTTCACTTCTTGTAGCAGCGATGACGATCCTATCTTGGACGGATCGGGTAACGATGTTGCCACCGGTGAACAGGTAATCGTGTTGGATATGCAAGATACGGACGTGCTCAGCACGAAGTCTCGTCCCTTGTATAGTACAGACAACAAGGGATCTGAGGATGTGACGGACGTGATGCTGTATATCTTCAAAGAAGAAACTGGAAAACAGAAATTGGTCAAGACCATCCATGTGGACAACTGGGACAATACTTGCGAGGAATATAAATATGGCCGCAAGAGAACCATCAAGCTGGAGGGGGATGAAAAGTTGAAGAATGGTACTTTTACGATCTACGCCGTAGGCCAGAACGAGACAGTGGTGGAAGGCAATCCGGCTCCGTTCAAGTTCCAAGGGGCGGCAACTATGCCGACTAATGATGGTGACTGGAAAGATATCCCGGGGCTTTTACTCACTGATCTCAGTACTCAAAACATCACCCACAACTTCGCCACCACTCCGGGTTCCGGCTTCCCTTACCTGTTGACAAAGGCTGTTTCCTATAGTGATGAGGGTGCTTTCGCCAGCAGAGCTGTCGGTGAGGTATTCTCCGGTCAATCCAACCCGGTGACATTAGAGATGGGAGATAAAAGTGTATCTTGGACCGTGTTGCTGAAACGTCAGGTTGCCGGTGTGCTGGGTTACTTCTCTAATATCCCGGCGGATGGAACTACATCTGATGGCTCAGAATGTTGGTCTACCAAATTGCGTTTGGTCGCTTCAAACCGTAACGACCGTCTGGATATGACCATCCAGCTGAACAAGCAGAACGACGACGCTACCGAAGTAGGCAAGGAGAATATTGTCAATGGTTTCCAAAGCGGGAATTTGGCTAAAGACGCTTCTTTCAAAGAAGGAACAAGTAACGCCTACACCGTTTATGAGATCAATTTGGCAGACTGGTTTACCATGGGTGAAAACAATGGTTGGACAGATGTTCAGGAAGAGGTCGATGGCAAGAACTATCTCGGCAAGACTTCCGGATGGAAGAACCCGTATGAGGGTACCAACGCCGCCGTAACCGTAGCCGATGGCGCCGTATTGGCCGGTGAGTTCGTCATCCCGTTCGACAAGGATGAGACCTTGAATACTTTCGAGCTTCAGTTGATCGGGAAGAAGAAAGGAACGGACGCTAACTTCGATGCTGGCGATAGCAATGAATATATCCTTCAGACTTGGTCTGTTAAGTTGGATAACGCCTCTATCGACGCTACCCTGAAAGATACGGAATATCATTACAGCATCTACCGTAACCACCTGTACCAAATCGGTAAGCGTGGCGGTGGCGACGATCCCGACAAACCAGGCGTTGACCCGGATAAACCACAGCCGCTGGATAAATCCCAAGAGTTGGTAATCAAGATCAACGACCAGTGGGAATTCATCCACGACCTGGAGATCGACTAATGTCCGCCCGCATCGGACTTCCCGATTGATAAGGGACAATCACTTTTATACGGGAGCTGTGCCGGCAAGGCACGGCTCCTCTATTCAGTTTCCTGCCAAGGAAACGATACGCGCGCCGGCAAACAATCCTTTTTATATGCAATGAAGCACGAGGGCCGGTTATGATGTCTATTTATACAAAACAAGAACGAGTAATTGAAGAAAGGTTTCTGACATGATGAAACACGTGAGCCTCTTAATCCTGATATTCCTGGCCTCTCTTTTCGTGGGCTGCGCTGACGAATCGATAGATTCTCCGGAAGGTCTTCCCGAGAAGGGCATCGTCGTTAAGTTGACTACCGGGCAGCTGGATACCAAGACACGCCTATACAGCCTGGCTAGTTTGCATCACGTGACCCGGGTCTACGCCATCCTTTATTATCGCGGTGATATGACCGCGGACGATATGGATCCGGAAAAAACCAAGGTCGTAGCTTCCCAGCTACTGATGAAAGACGGCGTCCCCTGGAATCCCTCGGAAGAGGAGGGCTATGGGCAAGGACAGCCGCTAGCCAAAACGTTTGAACTACTGTTGCCGCAAGACCAGATCGCCATGGTCCCCGGCAAATATATGATATTATGTGTCGGCTTAGACGACGCCTCGGGCGATACGTATGGCCTGACCTATGGTGATGACGCCACCAATAAACAGCCGGAGTTTGCCAAACCCGGAGCCAAACTGTCGGCGGCACAAGCGGTTCTCGCGAAAGAAGCCCCAAGCGGACCTATGCCTTATGAGAAAGACCCGGCAGGCGCCGAGACTGACAAAAAACAAGATAAAGATTTAATCGCTTACGGCCATCCCGACATCGCCCATTCGGAGCTTTTCGCCGGTTGGCGGGCGTTCGACTTCATGCCCGACAATTTGATTGTCGTGGAGGTGGAACTGCGCCGCCGCGTGGCCGGAGTGCTTTGCTACCTCTCGGACATCCCTTATAAACTGAATATAGGTAATAACCCCTATCGGGTAACAGAGGTACGCCTGAACCTCTTTCAGGAGCAAAACGCGCGGATCGGCCTGATGCGGGAGATGACGCAGGAGGGCAAGCCGTCTCTGCTGGACTTCGGTAGACCGGTCGACGGGAAAAAGGTTTGCCAAACGCTTTGTAAGTTCGATCTGAAGAGTTTAAAACCGCAACCGAAGCAAACCGAAAGCGCTGATCTTTTGTACAGCATACCGACCGGCCATCTGGAGGGACGGAAACAACTGGAGAATACCATCTTGATGGGGGCGTACGCACTGCCCATTCAAAATAATACCGCCAATGCCACGCTGAACGTAGAGCTGTGGGGGTATCGATATGATGATGCGCCGGGTAATGATGATCATATTGCCGCGGGAAGCGAATTGACCCGGATCAAATCTTTCCCTGCCATTTACGAAGGCAAGGGGAGCGACCTGGAGCTCTACTCCCTGCATCCGAATATGATTTACCATATCGGGCATAAGCTGGAGGGGGATAATACGGAAGGTGACTATCCGGAAAGCCTGGCGGGAACCAATGTGACCGTCGAGGCCGAACCTTGGCAGGAGGTGGATATTCCGTTGGAATTTCCCAGTGTGCCTATTGTCCCCTTTATGTCTTTGCTGGATAAGGATGGCAATAAGTATAAGGTTGAACCGGAAGAGGCCGGAAAGAAATATTATATCTTCGACTGCATCGGTTCGCAAACGAACCATTTGGAGATAAGCGCATCGATCCTTTATGATAATTGGAAACTGACAGCTGTACCGGTCGGTGATGCTTCGGCCGCACCTTGGATTGAGTTTTGGGACGAAACGAAAAACGCTTATGTCACTGAATTGACTGGTACTGGAGGAAAGGATATTTACATTCGGATGGATGATTACGCGAGTGTCTCGGATTGGGAAAATAAGCGAGAGACACGGAGGATCCGATTGCTACTGGAGGCCCTTGATGAAAACGGTTCTGTGGTGGGCGGTACCTCTTCTGATTTGCTTGTGGAGCAATATAATGCGTTGATCGTGAAATTGGAAGATGATAGTGACGGATATCGCGGCTTCAGTCATTTCGATTTTGGGACGAAACGAAACGCGGTTACAGGGGAGATCGTGGCTGCCGGACAGACACTCGGATGGGGATATTGGAGATCTGTTGTCGTGACAGAGCATTGGACAGATGGTCAGGCCAATTATCAGGAATTTATGCAGAAAACATGGATAGATGATTTTAAAGGATCTGCCGTACAGGTTTGCGCATTGGGAGAAGCGGG
>ENA-OZBR01000651-OZBR01000651.1-human-gut-metagenome-genome-assembly--contig:-NODE-651-length-15386-cov-3.922445_pt1 | contig 15386 bp, 14 predicted proteins | sample MGYA00243981_ERZ653524 | MGnify/ENA primary metagenome ERZ653524 (study PRJEB26926, sample SAMN06165084) | human gut metagenome | biome: ENVO:00009003; feature: ENVO:2100002; material: ENVO:00002003...
TCTACACTTCTAGCTTCGTCGGCAGCGTCAGATGTGTATAAGAGACAGCACCAATACCCATCACCAGTTCAGCCTGACTGTTTATACGGACAGCCAGCCACATGTCTTCGGTCGTAAAGTTACGGGCGTTTGTCCCGATATAAGGTTTTTCGACCGGTTGTCCAAAGTAATCGTGAGTACCACCGAACTGACAATCCAGAATAGCTGCCAAAGCTGCTTCCGGATAACCTGAATTTGGACTGGCATGAGCACGACCATATTTGAATACAAAATCACGTTTGTCCAACTGACCGGATACCAATAACATCAGAAATGCTGTCAGGCGGGCAGGAAGGTAGTTAGCCAAGTCGTCTATCCGGGCAGCAATTCTTCCGAATTCAAAATATCTGTCGTTTTTATATCCGATCATGGAATCTAATGTATTAATCATTTTGTAGGCCATCATGCCAGGAAGTCCCAACAGGAGAAACCAGAACATGGGAGCAATCACACCATCACTCAAATTCTCGGCCAGAGTTTCAAGGGCGGCTGCCCGGATTTCTTGAGGAGAAAGGTGAGCGGTATCACGTCCGACGATACGGCCAACCTGTGTTCTTCCTTCTTCCACACTTCTGTCTACGGCTTCGAAAACGGCTTTGACTTCAGTTATCAGGGTCTTTCCGGCCAGGCAGAAAAAGACACCAATGGCTGTTAGTATCCCTGAGATTACCGGATGAATTACACCTGAAAAATAAAGCATGCCGTATGTCAGAAAGTAGATACCGGCAATCAATGTGACGGCCAGTATGCCGCCTTTCAATATCCGGTCATTTCCCCGGTTGAGGTGCTTTTCTCCGTAAGCAATGGCTTTCCCGAACCATACGATGGGATGTGGCCATCCTTCCGGATCGCCCAACAAACGATCACCTAACCATCCGAACAAGAAGGGTGTCGTCTTATGTAACAAATATCGTGTATCGATAAAAAGCATATTTCATGTCTTGTTTTGACCAACAAAATTAACTAAAAAAAGAACACTGCATTGATTTTATCCCGAAAGATGTCTATCTTTGTGATATGCTTAGAATCGAAAAACATATTGAAAAGCTTTTACTGGAACATGATTGTGTGATTGTTCCGGATTTGGGCGGTTTCGTCGTACAGGCAATGCCGACAAATTATCAGGCTGATACATACTTGTTTGAACCAGCTCATAAGGAAGTTGTCTTTAATCAGACATTGCAGCATAATGATGGATTGCTGATCGAATCGTATATGCAAGAAGAACAGGTGGATTATAAACAGGCTCGTCAGTTGGTGATCAACGATGTGGCTGCTCTTCGGAATGAATTGCAGGAGCGAGGTACCTATTCGTTAGGCAATGTCGGTATATTTTCTTTGGGCGAAGAGAACCAGTTAGTTTTTCAGGCGAGTGATGCCGAATGGTTGAACCAGGCGATGTTCGGTTTGCCTTCATTTGTGTTCGAGCCGTTAAGTGTTCGTTTCCCGGCTGCATCTGTTGTAGAAGAGAAACCCAAAGATAAGGAGGTTTACTATATACCGGTTAGCCGTCGTTTCCTGCATGTGGTAGCAGCATCTGTAGCCATCATCGTTTTATTGTTGTCGATTTCTACGCCGGTAAAGGATGTCAACCGGGCTGCTTATTCGGCTAGCTTTGTTCCGACTGAAATGATTCCTTCTTCTGCATGGAAGAATCAGGATATTTCTTCAGCTGCTGTTCCGGCTCAAGTGGCGTCAGTGGTAGAGAAACCGGTTGCTTCTGTCGTGAAAGAGACGGAACAACCTAAGGAAATAACGGTAAGTCACAATAAAAGTGCAGAAAAGAAAGAGGTGGTTGTAGCTCCGACGGTAAAGGAAACACCGAAGCCTGTAGCCAAAGAAGTCAAGCCTCTTCCACAAAAGTATTTTTATGTGGTGATAGCCAGTTTCCCGACAGCATCGCAAGCTGATACATATTTAAAAGAGGTTGACCGTCAGGTGTGCCGGCACTCGGATGTAGTGCAGAATGGTAAGAAATATCGGGTTTATGCCGATCGTTTCACAGATCGGTCAGCTGCCGAATCATTTATGGAGAATCTCCGGAAGGATAAACGCTATAAAGATGCCTGGTTGTTTATCAACCGGTAAAAGATTTTATCAAGCCTGGTTTTAGCCGGGCTTTTTCTTTTTAGGCCAAGACTGTAGTAGGTAAATAAAAAGACCTTACTTTTTTACAAAAACACGCCGGCTTTTTCTGAAAATACGCCAGCTTTTTATAAAAATACGCCGGCTTTTTGAAACGATTCTCGAGGGTTTCGTTTTTGATTCCCGTTACTTCCGATTTTAATTCCCGTGAGTTTTGTCCGTTGAACTATTTATAATTTGGAACTACTTGTTAATCAGTTGAATTTGGTTGCCTTGAAAGAATAGGTGGAAGAGTTTTGTATGCGGATTGATTGATTACTTGGAGCATTTGAAGTATCTTTGCCTGAAAACAGTTGAGGTATGAGAATCGAACAGAATTTCTCGTTAGAGAAGTACAATACATTCCATCTTCCGGCCAAGACCCGCTGGTTTATGGAATACGAAAATGAAGACGATTTACAGAAAATCCTGCATGATGAGTATTTTCAGGAATGTCTTTCGTTGCATATAGGTAAAGGTAGCAATTTGTTGTTTATTAATGATTATAACGGGATCATTCTGCATTCGGCCATCCGGGGTTTGGAAGTTGTCCGTGAAGACGACTCGTTTGTCTGGCTTCGGGTAGGAGCTGCCGAAGTATGGGATGAAGTTGTTGCCTATGCCGTATCAAAGGGCTGGGGAGGAATCGAGAATCTTTCATTGATACCGGGTGAAACAGGTGCGGCTGCCGTTCAGAATATTGGAGCGTATGGTATGGAAATTAAAGATGCCATTGAAACGGTCGAGGCTTGGAATCAGTTGACTTTTGAAAAGCATGTCTTCCGAGCAGACGAGTGTGGTTATGGGTATCGGACCAGCCGTTTTAAAGATCCGCATCAGGATCCGCATATTGTGACGTATGTAACTCTGAAATTACACAAGCAACCCGACTTTAAGTTGTCTTATGGAACCTTGCAGGACGTTTTGAAAGATAAGGAGATTACACTACAGACTGTGCGGGATGCCGTTATAGCTATACGACAAGCGAAACTGCCTGATCCGGAAGTGTTGGGAAATGCCGGTAGTTTCTTCATGAATCCCGTGATAGATACCGCACATTTTGAGAAGATCCGTCAGCAATATCCCGAGATTCCTTCTTATCCGGCAGCAGAAGGAAAGATAAAAGTACCGGCTGGCTGGCTGATTGAGCAGTGTGGCTTCAAAGGAAAGCAACATGGTGAAGTTGGAGTTTATGAGAAGCAAGCCTTGGTTCTCGTGAATTTAGGTAATGCAACCGGTGACGAGATCGCCTTGATGGCCGAGAGTATCCGCTCTGCCGTAAAGGATCGTTTTGGAATAGAACTGATGCCTGAGGTTAAATATATTGCATAATGAAAATAATCTTTCTGGGAACCGGAACTTCTACGGGAGTTCCGGAGATAGGATGTCAGTGCGAAGTTTGTACCAGTCAGGATAAACGAGACTGGCGCTTGCGGACTTCGGCTGTAATAGAAACGGAGGGAAAACGGATTCTGATTGACTGTGGACCCGATTTCCGCTGGCAGGTGATTACAAATAAAATTTATCGCTTGGACGCGGTCCTGATTACGCATGAACATTATGACCACGTTGGCGGACTGGACGACTTACGTCCGTTTTGCCGCTATGGAGAAGTCCATGTCTATGCCGAGGAGAATGTGGCTTATGCTATAAAGACGCGTATTCCATATGTGTTTGCCGAGCATAAGTATCCGGGAGTTCCGAATATTGAAATGCATTCCATCTCTCTTCAGCCGTTTAAGGCTGCCGGGATAGACATTATACCTATCCGTTTGATGCACGGTAGGTTGCCAATCGTTGGCTATCGGATCGGACGTATGGCTTATCTGACAGATCTCAAGGTGATTCCCGAATCTGAGTTCAGTAAGTTGGAAGGATTGGATCTGTTGGTGATCAATGCCTTGCGTCTGGATAGTAAGCATCCGACACATGCCGGACTGGATGAAGCGTTGGCTTATATTGAACGTATTCAGCCCAAAGAAGCCTATCTGATTCATGAGTCGCATAAAATAGGCCTTCATGCACAGGCTGAGAAGTTACTTCCTCCGCATGTTCATCTGGCATACGATAATCTGCAAATTGAGTTTTAAGGCAGATCCGTTGGATAATCCAAAGCGATGTATAAATTCCCGTCTTCTGCCTTATAAGTTGAACCGATGTGTTCCGACTTCAGTTGCAGGTAGCGGGAAATGCTTTGTTGCAAGGAATCTGTAATCACAGCCGGAAGCGAATCGTTCTGAGAGGAAGAGATCGGTAGATTAAAGATGAATGTCATCTTCTGATCAGTACGATAGATATCTGTACTGAGCCAGGTATCTGTATATTGCCAGCAGACAGAATCATCGGAGCATACACGGAAAGATAATTCCGAAGCCGGAATCAGCAGGCTGGTAGTTGCATGGGCTAGCGGAATATTGGTTTCTTGAGTTGGATGGATCTGTAAGTTAATCCGTTGTAAAGTCTGATCAAGCAGTACTTTATTATAACTGGACACCCATAATCCGTTTGCATAGAAAGCTCCGGCAAATTCATTTTCTGCATCAGCATAATAATAGATATCAATACCGTTTTGTGAAACTTTCTGCGGAGGAAATGTGTTCAGTAGTTGCTTCATCTTCTGTTGTAGTTTCCCTGCTTCTTCGGGTGTGGTCGGCAAAATGCAGATCATACCTTCGGGATACAGGCAGAACCACACATTGTTTACCGGATGCAGAGCAAATAATTGCTGGTAAAGTCTGGGCATTTGCTCGCCGAAAAGCTGTTGAATGGTTTGCTTGTCACTCGACGAGCGATTCCAGTATTGGGTTTGCTGAACGCGAACCAAGGCTTTGGGCGGAGCAGGAAATAGAGCATACATATTAATGTCCGTTCGGGCATCTTCTTCATAAATGTGTTTGAATAGATGGTAAACGAAACTTCCTGCCAAAGAGAGGACCAGGAACAAGATCACTATATCCCGCCACCGAAACTTCATTTCTGATGCAGAAAATAATTACACCAGGGTTTTAACCCACAGGATTCGCATTTCGGATTTCGTGCCGTACAAACGTAACGCCCGTGTAAGATCAGCCAATGATGGGCAATAGGGATCAGACTTTTCGGAATATGTTTTGTCAGTTCCTTTTCTGTTTCAAGCGGAGTCTTGCTATTTACAGTCAGGCCTATCCGATTCGATACACGGAAAACATGCGTATCCACAGCCATTGCCGGTTTATCATATACGACAGAAGCAATGACATTGGCCGTCTTTCTGCCTACACCCGGTAACTTTTGCAGTTCTTTAATATCAGAAGGAACAATACCTTTGAATTCTTCTACCAGCATTTTGGCCATGCCTACCAAATGCTTGGCTTTATTATTCGGATAAGAAACGCTTTTGATATATTCATAAATTACTTCGGGAGTAGATACGGCCATCACTTCAGGCGTAGGAAAGGCTTCGAACAAAGCCGGTGTAATCATGTTTACTCTTTTATCTGTGCATTGGGCAGATAAAATGACTGCAACTAGCAATTCATACGGATTATTGTAATGAAGTTCGGTTTCCGCAACAGGAACATTTGCCTGAAACCAGTCTAAAACACCTTTATATCGTTCTTCTTTGCGCATAATTATCAGAATCAAGTATGCGAATATACATTTTTTTTCTGATACTCATGGCCGGGACGAAATATTAGGGCAAAAAAAATGGAAAAGCATCTTTGCTTTTCCAACTCAAATAACGCCTTTATAAATTGTACCCTATTCCTCAAGAATGTGTTTTTCCCCGGACTTGGTTAGAGTCCGGGGATGTTGGTACATCTTTCTTGATTTTAGGTTACAATTTTAATTGGCTGATTCAAATTCTCTCAGGAAACGAATATCGTTTTCTGAGAACATACGCAAATCTTTTACTCTATATTTTAGGTTTGTAATTCTTTCAATACCCATTCCAAGCGCATAGCCTGTATAAACTTTGCTGTCGATACCGCAATTCTCCAATACATTCGGATCGACCATACCACAACCTAGGATCTCAACCCATCCGGTATGTTTACAGAATGCACATCCTTTACCACCACACAAGTCGCATGAAATATCCATTTCAGCAGAAGGTTCTGTAAATGGGAAATAAGACGGACGCAGACGGATCTTGGTTTCCGGACCAAACATTTCTTTGGCAAAGAACAACAACGCCTGTTTTAAGTCGGCAAATGAAACATTCTTGTCTACATACAACGCTTCAACCTGGTGGAAGAAACAGTGAGCACGATAAGAAATGGCTTCATTTCGATAAACACGCCCCGGACAAATGATACGGATAGGCGGTTCCTGTTTTTCCATGACTCTTGATTGTACAGATGAAGTATGTGTACGAAGCAATACATCTGGATTATGTTGAATGAAGAAAGTATCCTGCATGTCGCGTGCCGGATGATCTTCTGCAAAGTTCAGAGAAGAGAATACATGCCAGTCGTCTTCGATTTCCGGTCCTTCAGCAATACTGAATCCCAAACGACCAAAGATGTCACAAATTTCTTTCTTTACTAAGGAAAGCGGATGACGTGTACCTAATTCCAAAGGATAAGCCGAACGTGTTAGATCAATGTCATTATTGATCGTCTGCGTATTTTCGAAGCTTTCTTTTAATTCGTTGATTTTATTTTGAGCAGTCTCTTTTAATTCGTTGATGAATTTGCCCACCTCGCGCTTCTGTTCCGCCGGAACATTTCTGAAGTCATTCATCAGCATCGAGATTTCTCCCTTTTTGCTGAGATATTTGATGCGTAAAGCCTCTAGATCTTCAGCATTTGCTGCTTTGATTTTTTCTACTTCTTGAAGCAGAGATTTTATCTTATCAATCATTCTTCGTTATACATTTTTGATATTCGACGTACAAATGTAGGCCTTTATTTTGAATACTGCAATTATAAAGGCAATAAAATTTTTATATAAATTATCTTTTTCACATTATTATCTGTCAGAATTATGTGGATTAAAATATTATTTCTGTATATTCGCACCGTGAAATAACTATCATTCAGTGAGTGTAGTTCTTTTTGTTGTTTTTAGGAATGAAGGACGCATTTACTTTATTTTATAGTTGTACGGAAAGGAATTTACTTTATTTAATCAATGGAAATAGTTATCATTATTGTTCTTATTTTACTGAATGGCGTTTTGTCCATGTCTGAAATTGCACTAGTCTCGGCCCGAAAAACCAAGTTGGAAACTGAAGCTAAAAAAGGGAACCGAGGCGCTCGTAAGGCTTTGGAGCTGGCGGAAGAACCAGATCGTTTTCTATCAACTATTCAAATAGGTATTACATTAATAGGTATTCTTACCGGTTTATACTCGGGTGAAGCCTTGGCTGGTGATCTTGCCGTTTATTTCTCGGCTGTTCCTTATATAGCTCCGTATGCTTTGCTTATATCCAAGTCTTTGATTGTAGTGGTGGTGACATACTTGACGCTTATATTTGGTGAATTGGTTCCGAAGCGAATTGGTATGGGTTGTGCCGAACGGGTATCGATGTTGATTGCCCGTCCGATGCATTTGTTGTCGCTTATTGCTTCTCCTTTCGTTTGGTTGTTATCGAAGAGTACAGCAGTCGTTGTAAAAATGCTGGGAATTGATACGGCTGAAGACTCCAAAGTGACGGAAGAAGAAATCAAGGCTATCGTCAAAGAAGGATATGATGATGGAGAAGTACAGGAGGTAGAGCATGACATCGTAGAGCGTGTCTTTACATTGGGAGACAGACGTGTTGATTCTATCATGACACACCGCGGAGAAATGGTTTGGTTGGATGTGATGGATTCGGCCAAGAAGATTAAGGAGAAAGTAGAATCCAATCTATTTGATATTTATCCGGTAGCATCCGGGAAGTTTGATGATTTCTTAGGTATTGTCTATTTAAAGGATTTGTTCTTACATATCGATTCTCCTGATTTTAATTTGAAGAGTATTGTGCGTCCGGCTCATTATGTCCCGGAGAACCAAAGTGTCTATACAACGTTGGAACAGTTTAAGCGGGCTCGTGTGAAGTATGCGATTGTAACGGATGAGTTTGGCGGTATCCAGGGAATTGTCACGTTGAAGGATATTATGGAAGGTTTGGTCGGACAAGTTCCTGAAATGGGCGATGAACAGGAATTTACCGAACGAAGTGATGGAACCTGGTTAGTTGAAGGGCAGTATTCGTTTTATGACTTCCTGGCTTACTTTGACATGGAAGATTTGTATGCCGAGCATGATTATAATACCTTGAGTGGTCTGATTCTGGAAATCCTGGAACGCTTGCCGAAGACCGGCGAGAAGTTGCGCTGGATGAACTTTGAGTTTGAGATTGTAGATATGGATGGTGCCCGCATTGATAAAGTACTCGTCCGTAAACTTGAAGAAGAATAAATTCACAGATTTCTTTCTTTTCCGGTGGGCAGGAAAAGGCAAATCCGTCCGGATTACATTTTTCGTGCCTACCCGAAACTGTCACTCTGTCAAGAGTGAAACTTTCTTGCCTATCAGAAACTGCCACTCTGTCAAGAAAAAGACTTTCGTGCCCACCCGAAACTGCCACTCTGTCAAGAGCGAAACTTTCGTGCCTATCAGAAACTGCCATTCTGTCAAGAAAAAGACTTTCGTGCCCACCGGAAAGTTCATTTCTTCTTGGATTATGCTTTTCCTGCCTTTATGATTTCTCTCTTCGGCGGGGATTTCTTCCTTCTGAATAAAATTTTAAGATAAATTTACGAGATGAACGTAGTGAGAATCCATCAGAAACTGCTCTTTATTGATAAACAGTGAATGAATATGGTATATAGAAATCAAAAAGAGAGCGATGACTTGTTGGACAAGCTGGTGGCTTCTACACGTTCGCCTCATGGACAATTTACGGCTGAAAAGAGTTGGCCTTTGTTGCAGAAACGCATCCAAGGCGGCTTCGGATGTTATCTTTGGTATCACCAGGTGGCTTCTTTGGCGGCGATTATTCTTTTGTGTCTGGCTGGATGGGGTATCTATGAATATGTGATTCCGCCGAGAGAACAAACTTATACGGCTTATGCGGAAGTGAGAACGATTCTGTTGCCCGACAGTACGGAAGTGACACTGAACCGCTATTCAACCTTGACTTGTCCGGTGCGTTTTAAGGGAAAGAACCGGCATGTATCGTTATCGGGCGAAGCCTATTTTGAAGTCCGTAAAGATGCCCGTCATCCTTTTATCGTCCAGGCAGATGAAGTAGAAGTGAAAGTCTTGGGGACGCATTTCAATCTGGAAGCGTATCCGGGTGATCCGGAAGTAAAGACGACGTTGCTGGAAGGTACTGTTGCGGTGACTTCTCCCGGTGGTGTTGTCCGTTTGTCGCCTAACGAAGCGGCTGTCTATTCCCGTTCTGTCCGGCGTTTATCTACAATCCGGACCCAAAAGACTAATCCTGCCATTGCCTGGCGGCAGGGTGATTTTGTGTTCGACAACGAACCTCTGCGTGAAATCGCCCGGAAACTCTCTCATGCGTTTGATACTCCGATCATCATTCAAGAAGATTCTTTGGCTGATTATCGGATCCGTGCCCGTTTTTCTTCTCACGAGACGTTGGATGATATCCTTTCTCTGCTGAAAGAAACCGTTTCTTTTTCTTACGAACGTACAGGTAATCAGATTATCATTCAAGCAAAGCAGGAATAGAAGATGAAGCGGGTGAATATGTGGATCATGCTCTGCTGGATATGCTTTGCAGGAGTTCTGAAAGCCCAGCAGGCGGCATTTCGTTTGGATGTGTCGGTTGAAAATGCTTCTTTGGAGCAGTTTGTCCGACTGGTGGAGAAAGAATCAGGGTATTCTTTTATTTATGGGGAAGATGTTTCTTTGCGCCAGCCGATCACTCTTTCGGTGAAACAGCAGACGGTCCAGGAAATACTGGAGAAGGCTTTTGAACGGGAACCGATCGGCTTTCGGCTGGAGAAGAATCATATTCTGTTGTTTCGTCGTCCGTTGCCGAAGGAAAAGCGATATACAATTTGTGGATATGTAACCGACCGCTCTTCGGCAGAGACATTGATTGGTGCGAATATCCTGGAAGGGATTCGTCATACCGGAACTTATACCAATTCATTTGGATTTTATACCTTGACAGTTCCGGAAGGAGAAGTGGAGTTGAATATCTCGTATTTAGGATATGATGTGCAGACCATCCGGTTTTGTCTGCAGAAAGATACGATGATCCCTGTGCAGTTGACGGCCAATAACCGGTTGGAAGAACTGTTGGTTCTTTCCGACCGGAAAGAGGCTGGTATTTATGCTACCGGTATGAGTTCGCACGATGTGCCGCTGACCCAGATCCGAAATACACCGGCTTTGTTGGGAGAAGCGGATTTGCTGAAGACAATCCAGCTATTACCCGGTGTACAAGCTGCTACGGAAGGATTCAGCGGCTTGTATGTCCGGGGCGGAGGACCGGATCAGAATCTGATTCTTCTGGATGGAATTCCGGTCTATAATGCCGACCATCTGCTGGGTGTCTTTTCTATTTTCACGCCAGAAGCCATGAAACGGGTTACCTTGTATAAAGGAGCTTTCCCGGCCCGTTTCGGGAGTCGCCTCTCTTCCGTGGTAGATATCCGGACAAACGATGGCGATATGAAACAGTATCATGGTACGGCTAGTTTAGGGTTACTGACCAGTAAGATTCATCTGGAAGGACCTATTTGGAAAGACCGTACGGCATTTAACGTATCGGTCCGGCGGACTTATCTCGACTGGCTGGCTCGTCCGTTTTTGGATAAAGACAAGAAATACGGTTATTATTTCTACGATGTCAATGCGAAGGTGAACCATAAGTTTTCAGACCGCAGTCGTTTTTTCCTGAGTTTCTATAAGGGAAAAGATCATTGTGATTATACCCGGAATACAGCTTATGAATACGATTATGCCAGTTATTATTACAATGATGGCATGGATTTGAATTGGGGAAATACCATTGCTGCTGCCCGTTGGAATTATGTATTCAACCATCAGCTATTCTTCCAGGCAACGATGGCATACAATCATTATGATATGAAAATGTCAACCGGCTATCAGAATTTGGATAAGGTACATAAAGACGAAGCATTATATGTATATGATTCGGACTACCATTCCGGCATTCATGATTATAGTGTTCAGGCCGATTTTGATTATACACCGCATCCGGCCCATCATCTGAAGTTGGGTACTTCTTATCTGTACCATGTATTCCAACCGGAAGTGATGATTTCGCGGGTGAAGGAAGAAGATTTGGAAACCGTTCAGCGGGATACGACTTATGCAGCCATATCGAATGGGGATATATTAGGGCATGAATGGTCTTTGTATGCCGAGGACGATATTTCTCTGGGTCGTTTCCGGGTAAATGCAGGCATATACTTTTCATTATTTAATACACAGGGGAAGAATTACTTTTCTGCCCAGCCCCGTTTGTCGGCCCGCTATGGGCTGACCGACGAGGTCGCTATCAAAGCTTCGTTTACTCAGATGGCGCAATATGTTCATCTGTTGTCTTCTTCCACCATTGCTTTACCTACGGATCTATGGGTACCGGTAACGAAGAACATTCGTCCGATGCGTTCCGATCAATACGCATTGGGTGGATATTATACTGGAATAAAAGGTTGGGAGTTTTCTTTGGAAGCCTATTATAAGAATATGTTTCATGTGTTGGAATATCAGGATGGAGCTTCCTTTCTGGCTTCTTCATCCGGCTGGGAAGATAAGGTGGAAATGGGAAACGGTCGTTCGGCGGGTGTAGAGTTTCTGGCTCAGAAAACATCGGGAAAGACAACGGGATGGATTGCTTATACGTTGGCAAAAAGTGACCGGATCTTTGAGAATGGAAATATCAATAACGGGAATCGATTCCCTTATAAATACGATCGGAGGCACAACCTAAACTTCTGCGTCAACCATACGTTTAATCAGCAATGGGATGTCGGACTATCGTGGGTGTTTAATACTGGTGGAACCGTTACCGTTGCCGAACAACGGATGGACGTGCTTTATCCGGATAATAACGAAACGGCAGGAACGAATTATATCCCGGCGCGGAATAATTTCCGGTTGCCTAGTAGTCATCGTTTGAATGTGGGTGTCAATTACCGTAAGAAAGCACGTCGCGGAACGCATATTTGGAATGTTTCTGTTTACAATGTCTATAATGCCATGACTCCGAATCTAGTATTTATGGATAAAGAGGTACTGGAACATTCGATTACGTTACCGAGCGGTAAACCTTATTATTGGACGGAAGTAAAGAATCACCTGAAGAAAGTAACTTTACTTCCTTGTATTCCATCAATTACCTATACCTTTAAGTTTTGAGAAATGAAAATAGAACGGTTGATATTTTGGATAGGATTATGTTGCATCCTCTTGTCGGGCTGTGAGCATGAACTGGATTATTACATGGGAGAACAAGAACCTCAGCTGACGATGAATGCTTTATTGGAAGCTGGTGCTACGGAAAATCGGGTCTTTCTGAGTCTGAGTGGAAAATCAGTGATAAAGCCGGTCCGGCAGGCAACGTTGAAATTGTATGTCAATGGTGTATGTCGAGAAACGGTTGAAGGTGGGTATCGGCATCAGTGGGACGAAGAAGCACAACGGTTAAGCTGTCTGCTGAAAACTGTCCTGTCGCCTGAAGATGTTGTTCGTCTGGAGGTTTCTGCCGAACAGGGAAAGTATCAGGCTTCGGCTGAGGTGATAATGCCGTCTGCTCCAGCCGTAATTGAGCAAGTGGATACAATGGTTACCCAATTATGGACGGGCAATTCCGAATTTGATGCCATTCAATACAAGATTCGGATACGGGATTTGCCGGACGAACGGAATTATTATCGTCTCATTATCCAAAATGGTATCTATTATGCCGAACGTCCACCCGAAGGATGGATACCGAGTGAAGTGCAGACCATCTATGATCAGGAAGAATTCGTATTAAGCCAGGGACATCATCAGACGAGTGGGGATGAGGATTACAATCCCTTTCAAACAGATATACCGAATATTTATCAGGTATTTACAGATACCTACTTTGAAGATCGGGATTATACCTTGAATGTTTATACTGGTTACAGACCTGCAGATGATTATTGGTACGATTGGGACCAACATATTTGTGGATATGCCCGAATCCGCCTGTTGCAGATTACAGAAGAGGAATACCGTTACCTGCGGGCCTTGACTTTCCTTCAGTCGGACGATTTGGAGAATATGGAGATGCTGATGGAACCCGTGATTGTTCCTTCGAATGTAGAGAATGGTTTAGGCTTTGTTGGAGCCAGCTCCGAACAATATGTACAGATGGAGATTATGCACCGTTATCCCCGGAAGTAGGAGGTTCCGATTGCAAATAAACGAGGATTAAAAATAAAACCAACGAGAAATGAAAACGATTCTCGTTGGTTTTATTTTAGGTATCTTTTATCTATTCTCTGACCGAATCCTGGAGATCAGAAAGAATGTTATTTTATGGACGGATCAATTCGCGTAGCTTGACTTTTTGGAAAGTCATGTGTGCGACACTCGACTCGTAGAAAATACCGACGGTTTCTTCATCAACTAGCGTCAGACAAGTATAACCCCAACCTTCTCCTTCATCAAGTAGGATTTGATACTCTTCGGGCCATGTCACTCCGCCGTCCAGGCTTGCCTTGATGGTAATGTGATTTCTGTTTTTCGTTGTGTTTGGATTGGAGAATAACAGAATATCCTTCTTCAGGCAATTCTTTTCTGCCGGAATCTTGATGAGGCTGGCCATACAGATCGGTTCTTGCAGAGCAGAACGGTTGGATGGATGTTCCGTCCAAGTCTTTCCTAAATCTTTTGTAATAGATACAGCCCGGCTTCCGCCTCGGTTATCGCGCATGTTCAGCATCAATACGCCAGGCTCTATTTCTGCTACCTGTGATTCGGTTGTATTGCTTCGGGCTGCATTATGCAGATGCCATGTTTTCCCGTGATCTTTACTGTACATGATTCCCGCATTGGGTATTTTGTTGGCGTCGATGAATTGGATAGGGAATACAAGTGTTCCATCGCTCATCGTGATACCGCGTCCCGGACCTTGTAGCAAGAAATACCAGGAAGGATCTTTTACCTGTTCGGTAATGTTGATCGGTTCGCTCCATGTTTTCCCGTCGTCTTCACTTTTGCAGAGTACGAGTTGGGCGGTTTCATCCATAGTCATCCCTTGTTGTGAGTTAAACCATGCCCGCTGATTTCCCATACCATGACACCAGGCTGCTACAATCCAGATGGTATTGTTGGTTTCATCCACTAATATCGAAGGATCGCCCACACCATTCTGGGCATGAGGCAGACCTCCGGTTTCACCAAAGCTCATGGCAATTTGCATGGGTTCCCACGTCTGACCTTTGTCAAGGCTACGGCTGACGCCAATGTCAATCTTTTCCTGCAGATCGACAGAACTATTATATCGGACATCATAGCAACCAATCAACGTCCCATTGTTCGTCGTAACGATTCCCGGAATCCGGAAGGCTGCCACACCGTCGTCCCATGCCTGACGGACAGCTACTCCTTTTCTGCGTTTGCCACTCTGCTGGTCTCCGGAAATAACAGCCGGTTGCCGGTTGATCTGAGCCTGACTGATGCGTGCTGAAATCAAGGATTCCAACGAAGAAGAATTCTTGACCTGTACACTTACCCAGAAATAGTTTGTTCCTTTTAATAAAGGTTGCTGACTGGATAACTGGATGGATGATGCTGGTTGGTTTACTTCATCCTGCTGAATGGAGTAATCTCGGTTTGTACTTTTCAGTTGTTGCAAACTCCGCTGATCAGATATTTCGGGAGTGAACTTGATCCCTTTTTCTGCTAATGAAGTTCGCAGGAAATCCTGTCTGTAACTATGGGATGGAGCATAATATGCTCCTTTCCTGGCGACACCTTCCGTTCCGCTATAGAAAAGGCGAACAGATTCGATATCGGCCAAGTTGGTTTCTTGATCAAACTCAATGGAAATTTCATTCAATACATCTCCTTTGTCTGCGTCCATACGGAATTCAAACAAAACATTATCCGATTGATTGATCAACAATGGGATTTGAGGCGCATGGACAAATAAAGTATCGGCAGCCCAGATCGGGGTACAGACAGCAACTAATCCGGCAAGAAGTAAGTTCTTTTTCATGTGTTTTAGCGATATAAGTCTGTCTCTTATACACATCTCCGAGCCCACGAGACCG
>ENA-OZBR01000656-OZBR01000656.1-human-gut-metagenome-genome-assembly--contig:-NODE-656-length-15326-cov-3.967586_pt1 | contig 15326 bp, 14 predicted proteins | sample MGYA00243981_ERZ653524 | MGnify/ENA primary metagenome ERZ653524 (study PRJEB26926, sample SAMN06165084) | human gut metagenome | biome: ENVO:00009003; feature: ENVO:2100002; material: ENVO:00002003...
TAGTACGGTCTCGTGGTCTCGGAGATGTGTATAAGAGACAGATGGAATACTGCGCCGACAAATACAGTCCGGAAGCATATAAACAAGGAGGCGAAAAGGTTTCTAATCCGATCTGTACGGAAGGCGAAGAATGGGTAGTGAGAGGAGGAAATTATACATCCGATGCTGCCGACGTTCGTTGTGCAGCCCGTTCTTGTACACAGCATGATGCTTGGTTAAAGACTGATCCGCAGCAACCGAAGAGTATCTGGTGGTATTCAGACATTAAAGGTATCGGTTTCCGAGTAGTATGCGAATATGACAAATAAGAAATAAAACACATAAAATATAATTGCTGACTTAACAAACAATATTATGAAGAAGGAAAATGGAATTAGCAGAAGATCATTTCTGAAAAGTTCAGCTATGGCTGGCGCATTAAGTGCAATTGGTGGCGGTAGTGCTGCTACATTATTAACCTCTTGTGGTGGTGGAAATGCTCAGGCTGATGCGCCTAAGGCATTAAAAGAACCGGGGACTTATTATATTCCTGAATTACCTGATTTAGCAACTGACGGCAAAGAAATCAAAGCCGGTGTTATTGGTTGCGGTGGTCGTGGATCTGGAGCAGCTTTTGACTTCTTGAGCGCAGCAAATGGCGTTACTATTGTTGCTCTTGCTGATACGTTCAAAGAAAGAGTTGATGCTTTGGCCGACAAATTAAAGAGCGAAAAGAATATTGATATACCTGCCGACAAACGATTTGTTGGTTTGGATGCCTACAAACAATTAATTGATAGCGGCGTTGATGTTGTTATCGTTGCAACTCCTCCTGTATTCCGTCCGGTACATTTCCAGTATGCAGTTGAAAAGAGCAAACACTGTTTCTTGGAAAAACCGATTTGTGTTGATCCGGCTGGTTACAGAACTATCATGGCTGCTGCCAAACAAGCTCAAGCAAAGAATTTGCGCGTAGTTACAGGAACTCAGCGTCATCACCAACGTTCATACGTTGAATCATACAAGAAGATTATGGAAGGTGCTATCGGTGAAATTACTGGTGGTATCGTATATTGGAATCAAAGTATGCTTTGGTATCGTGAACGTCAGCAAGGCTGGAGCGATTGCGAATGGATGATTAAGGACTGGGTTAACTGGAAATGGTTATCTGGTGACCATATCGTAGAGCAGCATGTTCACAATATTGATGTATTTACTTGGTTCAGCGGATTGAAACCAGTAAAAGCTGTTGGTTTCGGTTCTCGTCAACGCCGTCTGACCGGTGATCAGTATGATAACTTCAGTGTAGATTTCACAATGGAAAATGGTATCCACTTGCACAGTATGTGCCGCCAGATAGATGGCTGTGCCAACAATGTAAGTGAATTCATCCAGGGAACAAAAGGTTCTTGGGATAGTTCAACCATGGAGATCAAAGATTTGGCAGGTAATGTCGTTTGGAAATATGACAGTGAAGCTGAAAAGAATACCTACAAGCAAACTAATCCATACGTATTGGAACATGTAAACTGGATTAATTGCATTCGTGGTAACAAACAAATTGAACAGGCTTCTGAGACAGCTGTTGCTAACATGGCTGCTATCATGGGACGTGAATCAGCTTATTCAGGTGCAGAAACAACATGGGATGCAATGACTGCTTCTGCTTTGGATTACACTCCAAAAGATTTGAACTTGGGTAAGATGGATATGAGTGGATTCGTTGTTCCTGTTCCTGGCAAACCAGTTGACAAGAAATAATTGCGTATGACAGTAAATAGAAGAAATTTCCTGAAAGCAACTCTTTCAGGTGCTGCAATGGCTGTAGGAAGTACAGCCATTGCTTCTTGTACAGGCAAACCGGCAGAAACATCCGAACCGGCTGCTTGTGCGAAAACTTGTGGTATCGAATTCAATAAAGCTGCACAGCTGAATATCTCTTTGCAGGAAGGTGTTGCTCCGGGCGAAAGCTTGAATGAGAAACTGGACTTCATGGAAAAGAATGGCGTAGTAGGCTTGGAACCGGGCGGTGGTAATTTAGCTGCTCGTGTGGATGAATTCAAACAGGCTTTAAACGGACGAAACATCAAGATCAGTGCGATCTGTGCCGGATTCAAAGGTTTCATTCTTTCTACTGATCCGGCTATTCGAAAGCAATGCATGGATACGATGAAAGAAATCATTGCTGCTGCCGGAGAATTAGGTTCTACGGGAGTTATCATTGTACCTGCATTCAACGGTCAAGTTCCGGTTATGCCGCATACAATGGAAACCCGTGATTTCTTGTGCGAACAATTCAATGAAATGGGAAACTTCGCCAAAGAACATGGAACAACAGTTATCTTCGAACCGTTAAACCGGAAAGAATGTTTCTACTTACGTCAAGTAGCCGACGCGGCTTCTTTATGCCGGGATATCAATAATCCGGGTGTTCGCTGCATGGGCGACTTCTGGCACATGACTTGGGAAGAAACATCGGATATGGGTGCCTTTATTTCTGCCGGTGAATACTTGCAACACGTACATGTGGCAAGTCGTAAGCGTAGAAGTATGCCGGGAGAAGACGGTGATGCTGATAATTATGTAAACGGATTCAAAGGATTGAAAGCTATTGGCTATAACAAGTACGTTAGCTTTGAGTGCGGTTGCCAGAGTGAAGACCGGGCAGCTACCGTTATCAATGCCTTGAATTTATTGCGTAAACAATGGGAAGAAGCATAATATGGCTTTGATTCAACCAAATATGTCAATGAGTGAGGTGGTAGAAGAAAACACCTCGCTCATTCCTGTAATCAACCGCTTAGGTATTCGACTGGGATTGCAGGATAAAACAGTTCGGGAAGTTTGTGAAGATCACCAAATCGATACGGATTTTCTCCTGATCATCATCAATACGTTCCTGAATGAAGAATACTTCCCGGAGAAACGGCTTCAGGCATTTCACGTTTCCCAAATTATTGATTACTTAAACAAGACCAATCAATATTACCTCAGGTTCCAGATTCCGAATATTGCCAAACATTTGGATTTGTTCATTACCCATAGCGAATCCAATAATGCGACCTTGAATTTGATTGGTAAATTCTTCCAATCCTTTAAAGAGCACTTAACGGAACAGATCAAGAAAGATGAATCGGAATGGTTTCCTTATTGTTTGCAGTTAAGCGGACAATTGCAGAAAAGTATTTCTTTCAACCAGGAAGAAATCCGGTCGTTCTCGGATAAGGAAACGAACGATGATAGTCTGGAAGCAGTACTTGCCGACTTGAAAAGCATCATGATCAAACATCTTTCGGGCAATTTTAATGAGAATCTTTGTTATGCCGTTATTTTTGCAGTCAACAGTCTGGAAAAAGACATCAAACAACATAACCGGATCCGTTATCGTATCCTCTCTCCGATTGTACATAAAATGGAACTTCTCATCAAGACCCGCTAAAGCTTCGTAATCCAATGGCCAGGAATAAGCAAATAGCCATCATATTAGCAGACATGCTTCAATTTTATGGGCTCGATTGCCTGTTGAAAGAGTATTTCTCTCCCTTACAGATTTCTTATTTTCCCAATATGCAGGCATTGGCAGAGAAGCAGCCGGACTGGTTCGATTTCTATTTCACGGATGCTGAAACATTCCTGATTCATGGGGATTATTTTCTTCCCCGCCGGAATAAAACCATTGTTCTGGTGGACAAGGTGGAAACCAGCGGAACGGCCAATAATCTGATTTCTACGCGAAGCTCCGTAGAAACGATGATCGAACAAATCGAACAAGTCTTACTTGCCGAGAATACGAACAACGTAGTTGAGACTAATAATAAAGACTTATCCGGCCGGGAGATAAACGTTCTTCAGCAAATTGTTCGTGGGCATACCAATAAAGAAATTGCCGAACATTTAAATATTAGTCTGAATACAGTCCTTACCCACCGGAAAAATATTACAGCGAAACTGGGGATTAAAACGGTTTCGGGGCTTACATTCTATGCCATCATGAACGGATTGATCTCGGGAGACGAGATCGAACTCTAAATCTGCCTCTCCTTTTCCCTACTCTTCCTTTTTATGATTGACTTCGAAGCTCAAAAGAAGGAATATTAGTCCGGGGATAAAGATAATTCCTGCCGATGCCAGCAATGCTGTCTTCAACGAATACATATCATTCAGCCAACCGACAAACGGCGCTGCTCCGGCAAACATCAAGCGGATAACGAAATTCCGAATCGACAAGACCGTGGCACGCATGTCCGAAAAAGTCAACTGGTTGATGTATCCTTTCAAAACCGGCGTTGCAAAGCCGCGTACAATATAGAATAACGCCAGAATAGCCAATCCACAATAAGTCAGATTGTAAGCCAAGGCCAGATAACCTCCGGCTATGCAGACCAAAATCAGCAGATTCATTTTGTTCATGCCCAACCGATGCTCTATTTTATCCGAATACAAGGCCGCTACACCTACAATCAGGTTCAATACCGTCCAAATCACACCAAACCAGGAAGTCGGTGTCTCGAGATACATTAAAACCGGCTGTACAAACCAGGCCATCGTCAGCGTAGCAGCACCGATAATGCCCGAATACATAATATTACAACACAACTGCCGATTCGTAAACAACGAGTATTTAATGATCCGGATGATTTCGGCTACCGGACTCTGCACCTTTCCTTTTGTATTAAATTCCTGCAGGGAAAAGGCGGCCGGTATCCCGATAAACGCCACACAAGCCTGGGCATAAAAGGGAAAACGCAACGAATAAACAGCCAAGAGACCTCCGAAAATACCGGCAAAAGCCTCGGCAAAATTCCCGATCATCGTAATTCGCCCTTCGTATTTCAAGTACTCATTTTCACGTTTGTAGTGCACCGTCGTATCATATAATAAAGCAGAATCGGCTCCATTGACAAGTGTCTGTCCGATACCCAAAAGTAATTCGGCACCCAAAAAAGCTGTAAAGGATGAAGTAAACGAATAAACCAGATAACCGATAAAGAACAAGATACAACCCGAAACCAGGCATTTCTTCCGTCCCCATACATCGGCCAGATAACCCGAAGGTATCTCCAACGTCACGGCTGCTACCGAATAAACACTCTTCAGGATAAAGACATCATGCAAACCCAAACCATGTTTTTCATAAAACAATACGATGATGGGCATCACCAGCGAGAACCATTTGGAAAGTTTCACCAGATACAATGCCAAAATATTTCGATTCATACTTCTTTCAACTTGATTTCATGTAACGAGATACAAAATTACGAATTAATTTGGCTTGCCCTCTCTTTTCTCTGCCCGGATATAAAAACAAATACCCTCCGACAGCAACTTATACATGTCACACCTTATTCTTTAGTTCACGTCGCGAATTACTTAGTTCACGCCGTGGATTACTTAGTTCACGCCGTGGATTACTTAGTTCCCGACGTGAACTAAAGAATTACTAGTCGGAATTACAGTTTTCCCTAGTAGGATCTGCAACTTTAATTAGGGTTCCGAAAAAGATTGCATGGTGTGAACAGCTCCTTCCCTCAAAGTATCTTTTTCCACATAAAAACACCGTAACGGATAAACATTTTCTGCTTTTCCTTGGCTTTCTCTGAAAAAGTTATTACTTTTCGCCCGATTTTAGAAATAAACTTAACGTCAATATCAAGAAAAACTATGATTTGGAACGAAACAATAGAATGCATGGACCGCGAAGAAATGCGGAAACTGCAAAGTATCAGACTGAGAAGAGTTGTTGAACACGTTTATCATAATTCCCCTTTCTACCGGAAGAAGATGCAGGAGCTGGGTGTAGTTCCGCAGGATATTCAATCGATCGATGATATCACCAAACTTCCTTTTACTGTCAAACAAGACTTACGCGACAATTATCCGTTTGGATTAATGGCCGTTCCTATGTCCGAAATTGTGCGGCTTCATGCCTCGTCGGGTACAACCGGCAAGCCGATTGTCGTTGGATATACCCGCAAAGACTTGGGAATATGGGAAGAAGTCGTTGCCCGCTGCTTGACAGCCTACGGATTAAGTAAGAATGATTCCGTCCAAGTATCATACGGATATGGTATGTTTACCGGAGGATTGGGATTGCATGGTGGCGTACAGAATATCGGAGGTACCGTTATTCCGATGAGTAGTGGCAATACTCAGAAACAGATTCAGCTGATGCACGACTTCGGAGCCAAGGCTTTGGCTTGTACGCCTTCGTATGCTTTGTATCTGGCAGAAACTATCCGCAATTCGGGTATTCCTCTTGACGAATTCAAACTGCGGGTAGGTATCTTCGGAGCAGAGCCCTGGACTGAAAACATGCGCAAAGAGTTGGAAGAAAAAATGAACATCAAAGCATACGATATCTACGGACTGACAGAAATCTGCGGACCGGGCGTTGGCGGTGAATGTGAATGCCAGAACGGGACACACCTGTGGGAAGACCATTTCTTCCCGGAGATTGTTGATCCGAAAACCCTGCAGCCGGTTGAACCTGGCCAGATGGGTGAGCTCGTCTTCACTACATTAACAAAAGAAGGTATGCCGATGATTCGTTATCGTACCCGCGATTTGACACATTTGATCTACGAAAAGTGCGAATGCGGGCGTACAGCTGTCCGAATGGGAAGAATTTTAGGTCGAAGTGACGATATGTTGATTATTCGTGGCGTAAATGTTTTCCCATCTCAAGTAGAATCCGTAATTTTGGAATTGCCGGAATTCGAGGCCCACTACCTGATTATTGTGGATCGCGTGAACAATACCGATACATTCCAGATCCAGGTAGAAGTCCGTCCGGAATATTACTCAGACGAAATGAACAAGATGATTGCTTTGAAGAAAAAGATAACCAACCGCATCCAAAGCGTAATCGGATTGCAGCCGGAAATCAAGATTGTCGAACCACGCAGCATCGAGCGTAGTATGGGCAAGGCAAAGCACGTCATCGACAACCGTAAATTCGAATAATAACTAAAAGAAAGGATTATTATGCTGATCAAACAATTATCAATCTTTTTGGAGAACAAGAAAGGCCGTTTTACGGAAGTAGCCAATATATTAGGAGAAGCAGGCATCAACATGTCGGCATTCACGGTATCCGAAAATTCGGATTTCGGCATACTCCGCCTTATCGTTTCCGATACCGACAAGGCCATTCAAGTATTGCGCGATCATTTATATGCGGTAAGTGTAGCCGATGTGGTCTGCCTTCACTGCCCGAATCAGCCCGGTGCATTGGCAAAAGCCATGCAAATCATTACGGCAGCCGGTATCTTCGTAGAATATATGTATGCCTTTTCGCAGGGCGATGCAGCGAACGTCATCATCCGTCCGGACAATGTTGAACGTAGCGCCGAGGTACTGAAAGAGAACAAACTCGAACTGATTGCAGCCAGCGATTTGTACAAATTGTAATTTTTAATACGCTAACGGCCTTGTATTTCACAAAGAATTGTTATCTTTGCGCGCTAAACGTATGGTTGAATGAAGAAGATTGTATTATTATGGATGATGAGTGCTGTCTTGTTTACCTCTTGCGGAGAGTATAACAAGATCTTGAAAAGCACAGATTATGAATTGAAGTATTCGTACGCCAAGAAGTATTTCAACGCGAAACAATACTCCAAATCAGCAACGCTGTTGGATGAATTGGTTACAATCTTTAAAGGAACAGCTTATGCAGAAGAATCTCTGTATCTGCTCGCTCAAAGCTATTATGGGCAAAAAGATTACCAGACGGCTTCGCAATATTTTGAGACTTATTACAAGACGTACCCGAAAGGCGAATATGCCGAACTGTCACGTTATTATTCCGGTTATGGTTTATATTTAGATTCTCCGGATCCTAAATTAGACCAGACACAGACGTATAAGGCAATCGAACAATTGCAGTTGTACATGGATTATTATCCACAGAGCGAACGGGCAGAAGAAGCACAGCGAATCTTGTTCGAACTGCAGGAAAAACTGGCGTTGAAAGAATTGCTGGCTACCCGGCTTTATTTCAACTTGGGTACTTATATGGGTAACAACTATTTGTCTGCGGTTATCACGGCAGAGAATGCGTTGAAGAATTATCCGTATTCAAAGTATCGTGAAGAATTTATGTATATTATGCTGCGCGCAAAATATGAATTGGCATTGGTTAGTGTCGACGAGAAGTTACAAGGAAGATACCGTGATGTAGTTGACGAATATTACAATTACATCAATGAGTATCCGGAAGGTAAATATCTGAAAGATGCGACCAAGTATTTCAATTATGCTAGCAAGCGGATTACTAATACGTATTAAACGAATTATCAATATAAACGAAGTATGGATTACAGAAAAACGAACGCGCCGACGAATACCATTACACGCGACATGATGAAACTTTGTGCCGATACAGGTAATGTGTATGAAACGGTAGCGATTATTGCAAAGCGGGCTAATCAGATTGGTGTTGAAATGAAACAAGATCTGGAAAAGAAACTCCAAGAGTTCGCCTCTTATAACGACAATCTGGAAGAAGTGTTCGAAAACAGAGAGCAGATTGAAATCTCTCGTTACTATGAAAAGCTGCCTAAACCAACATTGATCGCGGCGAAAGAGTATGAGGATGGTAAGGTTTATTACAGAAATCCTGCTAAAGAAAAGAATAATTTCTAATAAGTCGGAATATATTTATTTGCTAACGACAGTTTGAATCCATAAAAGAGCAATTAATAAAGTCTTTTCAGTCAACCGACAGGAAATATCCTTTATTAATTGCTCTTTTCATTTTCTGATTCAAACGACAATAACTTAAAAAGGAGAATACTTATGATACAAAGAATACAAACTGTATATCTGTTAATCATCGTCGCACTGATGATTGCAACATTATTCCTGCCATTAACGGTTTTACAGGCAGGCGAGTCTTTATGTTCGTTTGATGCCTCTGGTATCTCAACGATGCTGACAGATCAACCGGAATTACTTTATCCGACATGGGGTTTGTTTGCGCTGACAGCAATTATAGCCCTTATTTCACTGATTACCATATTCCTTTATCGCAAACGCATTCTACAGATTCGTTTGTGTATTTTCAATGCCATCCTGATGTTAGGTTTTTATGGCTTATATGCTTTCTATGTATGGACAGTATCAAAAGATTTGGGAGATGTTGACATCACCGGGAAAATCGCTTTAACATTCCCATTTATCAGTTTAATCCTGATTTATCTGGCCATCCGTAATATCGGAGCTGATGAAGCTTTGGTTCGTTCATTGGATCGCTTACGGTAAAAAGACAAATCTATCTTATAAAAAGAGGTTGCGTTCACGATATCATGACGCAACCTCTTTCTGTTTTAAGCCAATTCCGTAAGTTCAAATGTTTACCACTTCCTACAAACTTACGGAAAAGATTTATGCTATGTCATCATTTAACGACTGGCTGATCGCTCATTTCAACAGACAACTGACCACCCGATACAACATCTTTGAAACGGATTTCTGGAGATGTTAACTCTTTTCCGTTCCAAACATAATCTTTTACATAAACATGCTGTTTGTCATTATTATGTGCTTCGATCACAAAGGTATCGCCCGGATAATAATCTTTATTCAAACGAATCGTTACTTTATCAAACAACGTGCTACCCAATGAAAAGACAGGATCCACATCGGCCAATCCTTTTACATCAAACATACCTAAGGAAGAAATCACATACCAGGCACCCAACTGTCCCTGATCTTCATCCTGTCCGTATCCATAACCATGGATTCCATCTGTTCCATAGAACTCATCCAAGATAGCTCTTACCCACTTCTGCGTTAAATCGTAACGGCCAGCCTGATTGAACAGCCAAGAAATATGCAAGCAAGGTTGGTTTCCCTGATTATAATATGTCTGCAAGCCGGCAAAAGCATTAATCGTCTTGCCTCCACTGAAAATCTTATCTTGCGAGATAATGAAAATACTGTCCAGACGCTGGACAAATTCTTCTTTACCCATCTTCGCGATCAGCGTTTGGGCATCATGCGGTACATAGAATGTATATTGATAAGCATTTCCTTCCTGGAAGCCACGCCATACTTGCATCGGATCGAAGTTCTCAATGAATTTTCCATTCTCCCATTTCGGATGAATCAGATTGGTCTCTTCATTATAAATACGTTCCCAACCTTTCGATAAATCCATCAATTGCTGATAATCGTCCATCTTGCCTAATTCTTTCGCCATCTGAGCGACCGCATACGCACCAAACGAATATTCCAATGTATGAGATGCAGAAAACATCCACGACTCATCCGGATACTCTCCTTGATCTTTGTGAGGAACATAACCATATTTGACAAACTTGTCTGTATCCAACTTGCCGGCACCCATCGGACGATCCTTTCCGTCCAATTCATTCTTGCGGGCAGCTGCATAAGCTGTTTCTACATCAAAGTCACGAATACCACACAAATAAGCAGCCGCAATAACATTTCCCAACTGATTGGTTCCAACGCCCGATACAAAACGACTGCAGGCAATACCATCACCTAACCAGCCCGTATCTTTATAAACCTGTAAATGCGTGCTGACATAATCCGACAAATACTCCGGATAAGCCAAGGCCCAAACCTGAATCAAGTTCCATTGTCCACCCCAAATACCATCGGTATTATAGAAAGAGAACTTCGGTTTTCCATTCTCCATCGGCAACTGACCTATCGAACCGTCATTCTTCGGATAAGCCCCATTGACATCGCTGGCCAGACCACGACCTAAAATGGCATGATACAAACCTGTATAGAACTTTACTTTATCTTCCTTCACCGGTGTTTCTACCCGAATCCGACCCAAGTATTCTTCCCAAGTTTGATGAGAGGCCGAACGAGCTTCATCAAATGTCAATTGATCCTGATTCGTTTCCTCCTCTCGATTTAACCGGGCATTTTCAACAGAAGTATACGAAAGCCCCACTTTGGCAGTAACGGTTTCACCAGCCTTAGTCTGATAAGTCAGATAAGCTCCTGCCCCAACACCTTTAACGGATGCCTGATTCTCTTTGACATCTTCTTTGATAAACGTACCGAAAGAATGGGCTTCTTTATCCAGTTTGGCAGAGAAATACATGGTAATGGTCGCACCATCCTGATATTTATTACTATATTCCGGCAAGGTCTTTACCCAACCTTCAACCAGATCATTACTGCAAACCGTTACTTCAGCATCTACAGCCGGACCACTTTCTCCCTGGCGGTTTCCGATATCAAACAAGATATGGCTTTCACCACTTTCCGGAAATGTGAATCGTTGGAACGCAACTCGCTTCGTAGCCGTTAATTCAGCCTTAATGTCATAGTCTTTTAACAAGACCGAATAATATCCGGCCGTAGCGACTTCATCTTCGTGACTAAAAGCTGAACGATAACCTTCGCCTTCCGAATTCACAGCCCCAGGAATCGTTTTCAGTTCACCAACAGTCGGCATCAAGACAATGCCTCCTACCTGAAACTCATGCAAACAAGGGAAACCTTCGATAGAAGTATCCCGATAATCATAGCCCGTTGCTTCCCAACCCGACTTGTTTCCTACACTCGCATTTGTAGCAGCAGCAGGCTTTGCCAAACCAAATGGCAAGGCTCCCGGAGCAAAATGAAACCACCGGCAATGAGCTGTACCGATACGAGGCTCCACATACTGAGTTAACGACTCTTCTGTTGTCGTCTGATTCTGGTTACTTGTCGTAGTACAAGCCACCAGAAGGAAACATCCCAGTGCAGCCAGGATGTTTCTCTTCGTCTTACATTTCTTCATGTCTTATTCTAACTTGATTTTATATGTTTCGATCGCATATTTTCCCAATCGTATCTCTTGCACACTTTCCAATTCTTCCTCAATCAGATTCGTATGTACAATCGCTTTCGTCTGGAAAGGCATTTGCAAATGTACCACTTCCTCCTGGCCGGAACAAATATACAGACGGACGATCAAACTATTATCATCTTCACACTTTTTCAGGGCAGTCACCTTGACCTGAGGATTATCCAATGTCAGGAAAGAATATTCTTCCGGCAAACAAGTCTCTGCATATCGAATAGGATTATACACAGATATTAGCGGAGCATTGGCAGAAACTCCAGCTTCTTCACGCTGTATGCTTCCCGGCTGATGCGAAGTAAGCGAGAAATGGAACGAATGATCTCCCGGTTGGAAATAATCATTTCCCTGTCCATGACAACTTCTTCTGGTAGCCATCAGAATCGGTTGTAATATCGTATAATCGACCGGTTGATCTGTCGGATCCAAATAATCGGCTACCGCAACCGATGAAGTCATCGTAACAGCCGCTTTGTCTCCTTTCGCACTGATCCAATTCCCGATTCCACGCGGATGCTGTTCCTTATTCTCCACATAATAACGTTCACCGGCAGCACCAGGCATCTCGTCTTTACCGACTGTCAACGCACCAAAAGGAACTTCATAAGAAACTTCAGCCTTCCCAAAAGCCAAAGGCCACATCAGACGAAACTCCCGGAACATAACGCCTTCCCAATTCAACAGGTCCACATCCATATCTATCCGTTTTGTCTGCTGATATACGCGCAAAGTCTGTTCCACTATGGCATGACGAATTGGCGTTCTTAACTTATAAGCCGTATAAACCGGACCATCTTCCAGAAGAGTCCAGCCAACAGCATGACTGGACGTTTTATCAAATCCTTCCATATCCGGTTGTTGTACGGCATCAAATTCGCCGGCCCCATTACCAAATGAACGCATGGTGATTACTTCTCCACCCAAAAACTTTGCAGTATTCAGTAACGGAGTCTGCTGTTCTTTGTCATAGATCTGCTTGATACCACCTTTGGTTAATTCAATCCGATAATATAAATTTTCTATGATCTGATCGGAAGTCGAACGTAGAGCAGCCACCGAAGAAGAAGCATTTACATAATAAGTCTTCAACCCCATGGCAGGAACAGCAGAAGCTACAAAGTGAATCTTTGCCTGCTGAATACTCTGATCTGCATAATATTTGACATCCGACAATTGAACCGGTATTTGTTTTCCTTCCGCATCTTGTACAGACAACTGCTTGGCAAAACCGTCCTCCAAACGAATCTCAAACTGAACCGGAAGTCATGATCCGATAGGAAGCCATTGCTTCTGCTGCAGGCAACAGTAAATCACCTTTTCGACTTGCCGTAATGGCTTTCTCGTGCGAAGGACCATGAATATATAACCACACATTCGGACGTTCTCCTTCTATTTCAGGCAAGTTTTTCGTAGAATGATCCAACGTATTGAAAAAGTTGTCTGCCGTGGCATATTCAAATTTGGGTAGATTGACTTTTTCCCATTTCATCTCTCCTTCCTTACGATATATTGAACGCGGTTCCATTTATCCTTAAACTGCAACGTATTTGCCACCGGTTTCTGATCCCATGATAACTCATAATTCAGCATGGCTGGCATAACTGTATTTGCCTGCTTGATATCATTATACTTTGTGTACCATAAGATAGATTCCTTTCCTAATTCCTTTACGGCTACCGTATCTTCTTTTGCCATTACATTATAGAAATAGATATAATGTCCCGGTGTATAAGTCCGGACCTTTGATCCGTCAGGAGCTTTCCAATAAAACAAACCTCGTTCATGACGACTGATGATCAGGTTATTCACACCGGCTTTTTTCATGATCTGAGGCATTTGCAATGTCCGGCCCGGAACATCAACATTAAAATAAGATAATGTCTGGTAGCCGTCAAAATTCTTCTTCAACCAACGGGCACCCCAATAAAACTGACGAGCCAATGATTCTCCTGAATACATTTCTTCATACGGCTGGATGTACGTACCTCCAATACAAATACGACCTTCTTTGATATACTTATCAAACAGAGGCTTCGTGTCTGGATGTCGATGTAAGTACTCCATTACGATAAATCCTGATGTGTAGTTGTAAACAGATAAATACTGCCCTTTCCTAATTGTGAATCGGAAAGGTTCTTCAATAAATCATAAGTCACTTCATCGCAAGTATATAAATTCTTCTCAAACTGAGCCTGTACTGAGAAGAATGGCAACAAAGACAATATCGGGATTATTATTTTCTTCATATGCATCTGATTTAATCATCCTACTTCATTGCCTGAAGACGTTGAATTTCTTCATACGAACCATAGCGACGTGTTGCTGCAATAAAAGCCTTAAAATTATCAACCGGAGTATTCCGTCCCATGGCACAACCGGAACTAATGATATGTCTGCGACCTTGTGTTGCTTCAATCAAGATCTTTACGGCTTATTCTACATCAGTAGGCAAGTCTAGAAACTGAGCTATGTAAAATTTTCAATATTCTTTTTTATCAAAGAACCAGCTTATAGGTTTCAATGGCATGATGGCCTAACTTCAGGCGTAATTGCTTGCCTGAAACATTTAAGGCTTCTTGTTCTTCTTCTATCAGATTGGTTCGAATCACCTGCTTCACTTCAAAAGGAAGCGTAACAGCTATTTCTTTATCTTTTCCTTCCATTTCTGTCAGACGAATAATCAGATTACCGTCCTGGTCCGCTTTCTTGATTAATGATAATGCAGTGAAAGATGCTGATAGTCTATCTGATGATTGATAAAATAACGAATTGCCTCTAAAGCCAGATAATGGGTCGAAAAGAAAAAACCATCAACATCCGGAACTTCCTGAAACAGACAATCCAGCTTATCAATAATGTCCGTCTGATAATTCTGCCGCTCCATGAAAAGTTCCAAAGACAAGTCGCTGTCCTAACCCAAGTCTTGCAATGCTTTCCGGAATCCTTCCACACGTTGTTTCATGACATACAAATGAATATCAGTTGTCAGCAAAGCGATTTTCCTTGCTCCTTTCTTACCCAGATAATGCACCACGTCATAACAACTCTGCGTATTATTCACAATGACATAATTGGAAGGCAAATTCGGATAATAACGATCCACCAAAACATACGGGAAAGTTTCTTCCGACAGCAAGTCTATTCCCTTCTTCGAAACCTTTGTCGGAGCGATAATAATACCATCTACCTGTTTGGCTTTCAAAGTACGTATCAATTCAAACTCTTTATCTCCATCGCCTTCTGAACTGCAAACAATCAAGGCATATTTATTTCGGGCAGCCTCCAATTCTATCGCACTTGCCAACTGAGCATAAAAGGTATCTCCCAAAAAGGGAATGATCAGTCCAATCGTATTGGAAGTCCCCAAAGACAAACTTCGGGCCAATAAATTCGGACGATAATTGACGGATTCCGCATAATCTTTTACTCGTTTAATCGGTTCAAAAATACATATACATTTTCTAAATCCCAATAAACAACAAATCATTTCATCATTTTTAATAAATTCTATTTT